>Ga0129315_1000394_pt1 | contig 38377 bp, 30 predicted proteins | sample Cm827metagenome_FD_94432 | JGI IMG/M metagenome (GOLD analysis project Ga0129315, IMG submission 94432) | Eastern black-and-white colobus group fecal microbial communities from Wisconsin, USA - Cm827 metagenome | ecosystem: Host-associated > Mammals > Digestive system > Large intestine > Fecal... | reverse complement strand
TCTATTGTAACACTTAATGCAACTTTGAGATAACGAAAAAAGCGACATTTACCTTTTTTGTAAGTGTAAATGCCACTTTATAAATTACATTTTTCAAAGTGGAAATAAACTTTTCACTTCAGCACCCATTTTCCAGAACTATTTCTGAACCAGTGCTGCGGTTTCTCTCGCAATGGCAAGTTCTTCGTTCGTAGGGATCACTAAAACCTTCGTACGGCTGTCCTTCGTGGAAACAATGAGGGCTTCGCCTCGCTTCTCATTCTCCGCTTCATTCAGGGCAACGCCCAGATATCCAAAGTACTTACAGATCAGGCTTCTGACAAAACCACTGTTCTCTCCAACGCCTGCGGTAAAGCAGATCGCATCCACTCCGTTCATGGCTGCCGCATACGCACCGACATACTTTGCAACACGGTAACAGAACGCATCTACGGCACGGATACAGTTTTCTTTATTCTCCACATAGCCTTCCTCCAGATCACGGAAGTCGGAGGAGTAATCCTCGGACAGACCATAAATTCCGGATTCCTTATTCAGGATATTCAAAACCTCATGAACATCTTTGTTTTCCTTATTGCAGATAAATTCTACAATCGCAGGATCCAGATCTCCGGAACGGGTTCCCATGATCAGACCCTCTAATGGGGTAAGACCCATCGAAGTATCTACGCACCTGCCGTTCTTTACCGCGGATACGCTGGCACCGTTTCCAAGGTGGCACACGATCAGCTTCAGGCTCTCATAATCCTGTCCAAGGAGTTCCGCAGCCTTCTTCGACACATAGGAATGGCTGGTTCCGTGGAATCCATAACGACGGATCTTGTAATCCTCATAATACCGATACGGAAGTCCGTAAAGGAAAGCCTCCTCCGGCATGGTCTGATGGAATGCGGTATCAAATACGGCTACCATCGGAGTATTCTTCATGAGCTGCTGGCAGGCACGGATGCCGATCAGGTTTGCCGGATTATGTAACGGTGCAAGATCATTACACTCTTCAATTGCCTTTAATACCTCTTCGGTAATCACGGTAGAGCTTGCAAACTTCTCTCCACCATGTACAATGCGGTGTCCGACTGCTCCGATCTCACCAAGCTCCTTCACAACACCGGTCTTTTCATCGGTCAGTGCAGAAAGCACCATCTGGATTGCAGCGGTATGATCCGGCATCGGAGCTACGGTAATCTGCTTTTCTCCCCCCTTCGGGGTATAAACCATACGGCTTCCCTCAATCGCAATACGCTCACATAGGCCCTTTGCAATGACTTCTTCTGTTTCGGAATTGATCAACTGGAACTTCAAAGAAGAACTTCCACAGTTAATGACTAAAATATTCATTCTTCCAATCCTCTCTTTATCAAGCTATTAAGATAACTGTGCCTGTACGGCTGTCAGTGCCACAACACCAACGATATCCTGCCAGGAACATCCTCTGGACAGATCGTTTACCGGCTTTGCAATACCCTGAAGCATCGGTCCGTAGGCTTCAGCCTTGCCCAGGCGCTGCACCAGCTTATAACCGATATTGCCGCAATCCAGATTCGGAAAAATCAGGACATTCGCTTTACCTGCAACTTCACTTCCGGGTGCCTTGGACTTCGCAATGGAAGGAACAAGGGCTGCATCCGGCTGCATCTCACCATCGATACACAGTCCGGGATACTGCTCATGGGCAATCCTGGTTGCCTCTACTACTTTATCTACCAGCGGATGCTTTGCACTTCCCTTCGTTGAATGGGAAAGCATCGCAATAATCGGCTTTGCTCCGACCAGACTCTTAAAGCTTCTTGCAGAAGAATCGGCAATTGCAGCAAGCTCTTCTGCGGTAGGATCCTGATTCAGACCACAGTCTGCAAACAGGAAGGTTCCATTCTCTCCATATTCGCAGTCCGGTACACACATCAGAAAGAAACCGGATACCAGCTTCACGCCGGGCGCGGTCTTCAGAATCTGTAAGGCCGGGCGAAGGGTATCTGCGGTTGCGTGACATGCACCGGCTACCATTCCGTCTGCATCATTGGCCTTAACCATAATAACGCCGAAGGTCAGCGGATCGCTTAACAGGATCTCTCTTGCCTTCTCTACGGTCATTCCTTTATTCTTACGGGTTTCATATAATAATTGTACATAATCTTCCAGTTTCTCACAAAGGAGCGGATTCACAATCTTCACCCCGGTCAGATCAATCTCCAGCCACGTTGCCCCGTCCATGATCTTTTCTGCATCGCCAATCATAATGATATTGGCAATTCCTTCCTGAATAATCTGGGCCGCCGCAATCAGCGTCCTCTTATCGGTTGTCTCCGGAAGGACAATGGTTTTCCTGTCCATTCTTGCCTTATCTTTAATAATATCAATGTACGACATCACACTGTCTCCTTTCACGGCTTATGTAAAAATAATAGCCCATTCTGCCTTTTCCGACAAGTACCCTATTGGAAAAACTTTGTGCAATTTTCGGAACATTTTCACCCCTTTTTTAAATTGCTGTCCCACCTTCCCTATGATATAGTAGGAAAAAGGAGTACAATATGAAAACAGCCGCAGTAATTGCCGAATACAACCCTTTTCACAAGGGACATGAATATCATTTATTAAAAACCCGTGCGATGGCAGAAGCAGATTACATCATCGTTGTAATGAGCGGTGACTTCGTACAGCGCGGAGCCCCGGCCATGATGAACAAATATCTTCGTGCGAAAATGGCTCTTGCAGGAGGCGCCGATGTCGTGCTCGAACTGCCTTCACGCTATGCCCTTTCCAGTGCCGAAGGCTTTGCAGAAGGAGCCGTTTCCCTGATCGACCGTCTTCGCGTGGTCGATCTGCTTTCCTTTGGAAGTGAATGTGGAAATGCGACACAGCTTTCTTATTATGCACAAAGACAGCTTACTTTAGAGCAGGATCCGGAATACCGCAAAACGCTCGCTTCCTATCAGAAGCAGGGTCTTTCCTATCCTTCCGCTGTCCAGAACGCCTTACAGGATCCTCCTGAAGCAATGTTTTTTCCAAACAATATTCTCGGGATTGAGTACTGCAAGTCGTTGATCCGCCGTCACAGTTCCATTACACCGGTTTCGATTCTGCGATATGGAGAAGGCTATCACAGTCCACAGCTTTCTTCGGATTCCGGAAGCTATTCTTCTGCATCCGCACTCCGTAAGGCAGCCGGGATGCATGAGGATTCTCTGGATTTTCTCCTGCAGGATACGGTCTTCGTCTCCCAGATTCCGGCACAGGTACTTCCGATCTGGAAGTCGGATTCGGAAATCCATTACGGAATCTCTGAAGCAGATTTTTCCCTGCTTTTGCATTATAAACTGCTCTCTGACCAGGCAGAAGGCTACTCCTGCTTCGAAGACTGCAGCAAGGATCTTTCCTCTAAGATTGCGAAGTATCTTCCGGAATACCGTGATTTCTCCGGCTTTTGCCATCTGTTGAAGTCCAGGGATCTCACCTATACCAGAATCAGCCGCGTATTGATGCACATTCTGCTCGATCTGCATAAGGATGAAGCCTTTCTTAAGGATTCTGACGCTTGTTTACAGATTCCCTATGCAAGACTCCTGGGCTTCCGTAAAAATGCTTCACCACTTTTAAACCGTATCAGGAAAGAAAGTGAAATTCCACTGATTGCAAAGCCGGCAGATGCTTCTATGCTTTTATCCAGCGATGGATTGTCCCTGTTTAAAGAGGATATCCGCATCGCCCATACCTACGAGGCTGTTGCTTCCAGCAAAAATCAGAACCTATTATACAATGAATACCGGCAGTCCCCGATTGTCTGGTAAAGAAATGGAGGTATTTCATGAAACCGTTTATGGATCAGGATTTCTTATTACATAGCGAAACTGCACGAAAGCTTTACCACGAGGCAGCGGAAACGATGCCGATTCTGGATTATCACTGCCATATCAGCCCGAAGGAAATTGCAGAGGATCGTCATTTTGACAACATCACTTCTTTGTGGCTTGGAGGTGACCATTATAAGTGGCGTTTCATGCGCGCCTGTGGTGTGGAGGAACGCTTTATCACCGGCAATGCTCCGGATAAGGAAAAATTCTTCAAATGGGCAGAGGTTCTTGGCAGAGCAGTCGGCAATCCACTCTATCACTGGAGTCATCTGGAATTACAGCGTTACTTTGACTATCACGGCATTTTGAATAAAGATTCTGCAGAGCAGGTCTGGAACCTTTGTAATGAAAAGCTTGCCGATCCCTCCATGAGTGCCCGCTCCATCATTGAACGCTCCAACGTCACCTTGCTCTGTACCACGGATGATCCGGTAGATTCCCTGGAATACCATATGCAGCTTGCAGAAGATAAGAGCTTCCCCGTCCAGGTTCTGCCGGCATGGCGTCCGGATCGCGCCATCTCCATCGGGAAATCCGATTTTCCGGATTACATTCATACCCTTGCGGAGGTTTCGGGAATTTCGATTACAACCTTTGAGGATCTGAAAAAAGCTCTCTCCATCCGGATGGATTATTTTTCTAACCTGGGATGTCTCGTCAGTGACCATGGTCTGCCTTATGTCATGTTCTCTCCTGCCTCTGACTCTCATATCGAAGAAATCTTTAATAAAAGAATGCAGGGACAAATGGTGGATGCACAGGAAGAACTGCAATATGAAACGGCACTCCTTCTTTTCCTTGGACGGGAATACCGGCACCGCAACTGGGTGATGCAGCTTCACTATGGTGTACGCCGCGACAACAATCACAAGATGTTCGCCCGCATCGGTGCCGATACCGGCTTTGACAGTATCGGAGATTGTGCTCCCGTTTCCACACTGGCAGAGTTCCTAAACGCTCTGTGTGAAACCGATGAGCTTCCGAAAACCATCCTCTACAGCCTTAATCCACACGACAACGAAGCAATTGACTGTATCATGGGATGCTTTCAGGATTCGACTGCAGTATCGAAGCTGCAGCACGGAAGTGCCTGGTGGTTTAACGATCATAAAAACGGCATGCAGAACCAGTTATTGTCTCTGGCTGCCTCCGGCAACCTGTCCGGTTTTGTCGGAATGCTGACCGACTCCCGGAGCTTTATCTCCTACACGAGACATGAATACTTCCGGCGGATTCTTTGTAATCTGCTTGGTGAACTGGTAGAAAATGGAGAATTTCCGGATGACCTTGCAACCTTAAAAGAAATTGTGAAGGATATTTCTTACCGGAATGCTGTCCGCTATTTCGGATTTGATCTTCCGACTGATGAAACCATTGAAAAGCAGATTTCTTTTATCAAGACTCAAAAATGATCCACTGGATCATTTTCCCATATACATGGCAGCATAAAATCAGCCGGTGCATATCATGGTATGCACCGGCTTTTCTATCATTACTTATAACTATTCAGGAATACACAATTTAAGTCAGTTCTCTGGCTATGGCTACCGCTGTACTCTTCCGGAAGCATCTCCTCCTGCGAGAGTTTCCACTTCCCTCCGCGACACCAGATTAAAGTCCCCCGGAATCGTATGCTTTAATGCAGAAGCCGCTACTGCGAACTCCAACGCATCCTGAAATTTCTTACCATCCAGCAATCCGCAGATTACACCGGCTGCAAAGGAATCTCCTCCACCCACACGATCCACAATTGGGCGGATCTGATATTCTTTTGAATGATAGAACTCCTTCGTATCCCTTGCATACATGCACGCAGACCATCCGTTATCGGAAGCCGAATGGCTGACACGTAAGGAAGAAACACAATATTCAAATCCAAACTTTTCTACCATCTGTTCAAAAATCGAACGGTATCCGGCAAGCTCGAGGTTACCGCTTACTACATCGGTCTGTGCCGGCTTAAAACCAAGTACAAGTTCCGCATCCTCTTCGTTTCCAATGCAGACATCCACATATTTCATCAATCCGGTCATGACATGCTGTGCCTTTTCGGATGTCCACAGTTTCTTGCGGAAATTCAGATCCACAGAAATCTTCACACCATGCTTCTTAGCTGCAATCAGTGCTTTCTCGGTAAGTACTGCCGCAGAATCCGAGATTGCCGGAGTAATTCCGGTAAAATGGAACCAGTCAGCATCAGCGAAAATGGCATCAAAATCAAACTCCTGCTCCGTTGCTGTGGAAATTGAGGAATGAGCACGGTCATACACCACCTTGGACGGACGCATGGCAGAACCGGATTCCAGATAATAAATGCCAAGACGTTCCCCACAGCGTGCAATATGCGCCGTACCCACATTATACTTACGCAGCGCAGCGATGGCGCACTCCCCGATCTCATTGTCGGGTACTGCCGTCACATATTCGGCAGCATGTCCATAATTGGCAAGGGAAACAGCAACATTTGCCTCTCCGCCTCCATAATGAATATCAAATTCATCTGCCTGAATAAACCTTTCAAAATTCGGGGTCGACAGCCGAAGCATAATTTCCCCCATCGTAACTACTTTTGACATGAGCGGATTTCCTCCTTCTTCTGTACGGCCTGACGGCATAATTCCGTAATCCGGTCAAACGCGCCTGCCTGAATCAGATCCTTCTTCACCATCCAGCTTCCTCCACAGGCAAATACCTTCGGAAAGCTTAAATAGTCCTCCATATTGGCAGGGCTGATTCCACCTGTAGGCATGAAACGCACATTACCGTAAGGTGCACTCAATGCTTTAATCATCTTGACACCGCCTGCCGCTTCTGCCGGGAAGAATTTCACTTCCGTAAGCCCCAGACTCAATGCCAGTTCGATTTCCGACGGAGTCATGATTCCGGGAATCACCGGGACCCCCTTTGCCTGACAATACTTTACGGTTACCGGATTCAATCCGGGACTTACGATAAACTTCGCACCTGCTGCAACAGCACTGTCCGCCTGTTCGGTCGTCAGTACTGTTCCTGCCCCGACCAGCATTTCCGGATAATCCTCACTTATTTTCCGGATCGTTTCTTCTGCCGCCGCTGTCCGGAACGTCACCTCTGCACAGGAAATTCCGCCGTTTAATAATGCTTCTGCCAAGGGAGCGGCATCTCCTGCATCATCTAATGCAATGACCGGAATAATTCCGATCCGGCTCATTTGTTCGAAAACTGGATTCACTCTTTATCCTCCATTCTTTTGCTGTCTGTAAATTGTCCAGTGCCTTCCCAATGAACGCAATCTTTCCAATTACAGTATAGCTTTTTTACCGGAGGATGTCTTTTCAAATCCATTACAAAAGATTACAAATCTTGTTCTGATCGTTCTTCTGCCACAATCTGGTTTCGCCCATTCTGCTTTCCGATATAAAGCCGCCGGTCCGCACCGCTTACCATGCTGTCAATGTTAGCAAACTGTTCTCCGGCTTCCACAATACCAAAGGTCATCGTGATATGAACTTCTATTTCTTCTTTATAGAAAACCGAATGTGCATCCAGTTCATGGATAAATTCCTTCATTACCTCTTCTGCTTCATCGATATGGAATTCCGGAAAGACCAGCAGAAATTCCTCACCACCCCATCGCATCGCATAGCCCTTGCCACGCATAAAATATTTCAGCCTCTTTGCGATTTCGGTCAGCACCACGTCTCCACAGTCATGACCATAGGTATCATTGACCCGCTTAAAGAAGTCAATATCTCCAAGTGCCACACAATAGCTGATACCCCGCTTCGCATAGTCCTCATAAGTCTGCTGCAGCTTTTTTTCTCCACAGCGGCGGTTATTGAGTCCGGTTAAGGTGTCCTCTTCCACAAGCTCCCGCAGAGACTTCTGCATACGTACCGCATTTCTTCCCATCTCACCCAGTTCATCGTCACGCTTTAACACCTCATAATCCAACGCATCATGAAGGTATCCCTTGGCAATATTTGCCATATATGTTTCGATCTTCTTAATCGTATCTACAAGACCTGTTGTGTAGTGGATGCTCACAAATGCAACCAGAATCATGACAAGAATTGCGATTACAACCATCGGCGTAATGGAATTGCGGATCAGCCGCTCCACATTCGCCGAAGGCTGCGCAACAAAAATCATTCCGATACAGCTTCCATCCTCCGCAAACAATGGTGCATAATAGGCAAAATAACGCTCATCCTCCACCATAACAGATGAATAAAACATATCATCAGCCTTATCTAATACGTCCCGCTTTACCACAGGGCTTACCTGCGTCCCGACCGCACGCTCACCCTTATGGTTCTCAAGCGTTGTTGCTACCCGGATATCCTGATAAAAAAGTGTAATATCCACGTTAGCAACCTTTTTAACAGAATCGATCAGCTCATAATCCCCATTAAGGACATGCCCGCCCTTCATAAAATAAATTGCATCTTCCGTTTCTTCCACATGATATGCTCCGGGATACAGTTCATCTATAGTTACCTGAATCGTATTGCAAAGATCCATTAATCCCCCCTGAACCTCGTGGTACATGGATGCTGCAAACCGGTTAGCACTGAATATGGTAATGACAAGCCCCATCAGGATAATGGGAAGCAGATTCATCGCCAGAAACTTACCATGCAGTTTTGTCACTTTCAGCTTTTTCATTCCGTTCTCCCTGATCATTCCCTGTTTCTTTATTGTATCTCATGAAGATAAATCTGTGCACGGTTCTGGATAATCTGTGCAACCTCACCTGCATTCTTCTGTCCGTTAAAATAAGGCTCTGCCTCTTCGGAAATGATATTAATCAGTGTATCATCATATCGACCGACATTCTTAAAGGTCTTAAGGATCTCCATAAAGTGATCTACCTCTTCCCGGGTCATCGGATCGATCGTAACCTCTACATCATCAATATAGATAATATCATCATAATAGTCCTTATTTCCATTCTCATCCATATAATAGGGACGATCCATAGCTTCCTCTGCCCGTTTCTCCAATACCTTCATGCTGAGAGGAAAGCCGGGTGCTTCATTCTGATAGTCTTCTGTCAGATAATACCTCAGGAACTGCCATGCGGCATCCTGATTCTTTGACTTTGCAGAAATTGCAAACTGCATGGTCGGCACAAGAACGGAGCCATCCTGATCTGTGGAAGGAAAGCCAATCATGGTAATCGGTTCCCCGAAGGTTCCCTTCTGCGTATAGTTGAGATTACGGAAATCACCCAGATACATCTGCTGGGTAATGACCTTTCCGGTTCTCCACAGGCTGTTATAGGAACTCCAATATTCATCGGTATAATAGTCATCAGAAATTTCAACCGGGAAGCGTTTCAGGAATTCCAATAAATTCAGGAAGCCCTCATTGTTAAAATCACAATCCCCTGTACTGTAATTCACAAACTGGCTGCCGGCAAAGCTCATACACATATTCAGCATCTCACTTCTGGTTGCCCCTGCAATAAATTCCGTTCCTTCCGGCTTGGAGTCCCAGAGAGCCATCGCCTCTTCTACGGTCCAGCCACGTTCTTCCCCGACATCTGAGGTCTTTGCAACAATCGTTCTTATAGAATAAGACGGTATAAGACGATATAGCTTTCCGTCCCTGGAAAATGCTTCCATTACATTCGGCATCAGGTCATTACGGTCAATCTCCTCATCTTTTTCGATAATGGGAAGAAGATCTGCAAACAGGCCTTTACTGATATAACTGTCCGTTGGCATGGAATCATCCAGCAGGATAATATCGGGTACTTTACCGGATACAATATCCGTATTCATTCTGGAAATGCCTTCCTCATACTCACCTGACTCAGAGGAATAATCAATCAGACTGATCCGGTAGGTATCGTTCTTTTTATTAAACTCAATTACCCGGCTTTTTACCGTCCAGTCTGTGCTTGCCATGGCAAGGGTAATCACCTGGCGCTCCTTGACATCCTTCGGATCTACCTTCGTAAATTTAGAAACTCCATCCTGCCAGTCAGAGGCACTGGAATACGAACCATAAAACTCGGTATCACTGATCGGAATAATATTATTGATCTGCCAGACATCAATATCGGAATCCACATAGCTCATGAGCTTCGTAACTGTAGTATCCCCAAGGTTATATCCATAAACCGCATAGTTATCGGATACATAAAAATCATATCCGGAACCCGGATAAAAGCTGAAGCTGTAGCTGTTTCCCGCAAGCTCTGCAGCCGTTCCGATTGTACCGTTTGCAAGATCCAGCGGATAAACCTTCATTCCATTATCCCCATAATTAATGGCTGCATATTTCCCGTCTCTGCCACGGACAACAGATGCACCATCCAATACATTTCCGGCATCCTGTCTGATGACATTGCCTACCATGTTTCCATTCTTATCAAACTTCAGAATACTGCTTCCGCAGACAAGATACAACGCATCCTCTTCTGCAAACAGTCCATTAATATAAAGCCATCCCTGCTGTTCAACAATCTTCTTTATTTCCGGAAGTTCATTCAGATTTACACTGAACACGGTTTCATCATCCAGTGTTTTCTGCTCTAAGTAATACAGATCCTCACTGGTATCACTGCCGTCATCATATACATACACGTTGCGCAGGCAGTAAAGATTCCCCTGTGAATCTGCTGCAAATGAATTAATGGACTGATCCGGTGCCCCCTGAAGCTCATGTCCTTCCCCAAAGGTGCCGTCCTCCAGAATTTCATAAAAAATCATGGAAGAATAGCTTTCCGCAATGTCCTCTGCTGCCTCCTCCGTACCGGGCTCCGGTTCTGCCACAGTCTCTTCTGTTGCCGTATCGACATCCTCTGCTTCTGCTTCTTTTTCAGTGTTTCCGCCGCCTTCAATATCTGCTCTTGGCGTTACAGCCCCATCCATCTCACGCCATTCATAGCTGTAACCATAAACCTTATCCCCGATCTGAATCAGTCCGCTGGGTGCTGTACCACTTCCATTATAGGAAATAACCTCCTGCTTATACACATAATCCCTGGAAACTGCCTGTTGCTGCAAGTCACCCTTTTCTTTCTTTCCGCATCCGGCAAAACACCCAATCACAAGTGCCACAACCAGTAACGATACCATTACCTTTTTCATAATTGTCCTCCTTTCCTTCCGGGAATCAGAAATTCTCCCATTTTTCCTTTTCCCGCCTGCTCTTCTTTCGAAGACCATCCCTTATATCTATGATACGGTTGCCTAAATCTTTCCAGGTAAACGTCCGATGCCTCCATTTCCAAATAAAAAAGACAATCAGGATCGTCCCCGGAATGAGTAAAAACAAAAACTGAAAAATCAGTATCAATGCACACACATCTTCATAACCGCGCGCCACATTCTCCCAGAAAGGGAACCGGATTGCGGCATTCTGCATGGAACGTGTGCCAAATTCCAGAATCACCGGAATCAGCGACTCCACCTTGAACCGTGTCGTGTTCTCCACAACGACCATATCATCCTCTGCCACGCCAAGCTGATCCTTCACGGCATTGTAGACGAAATGCCTGACCGGGTTTGGGGCAAGAACCTCATAATTGCTGATGCCCGCTGTTGTTCCATAAGCCTGCAGGGAATCATCCGACAGATACACCGTCGTCTTATTTAATCCGGCACTCTTTGCAAATTTACTGCCATCCCGTTCAATGACTCCTGCCACATAATGTGGCACACCGCCAATCATCACACTTTTCCCGACAATATCATTGGATCCGAACAGCTGCCACGCACCCTCCGTATCCAGAATAATACTGTCCTGCATGAGATCCTCGCCGGTAAAATATCCTCCGGAAAGGAGCTTCACCGGATGAAACAGGAAATAATCTCCTCCGATTCCAATCGCATCGACATCGGCGAGCTTTCCCTTTTCACTAAGAATCGTCACCTTTCCCATGGCACTATAGCCATCTACCACCAGACGCCTGTCATTCTCTTCACTATATTCATCGGCAGGAAGTGTCTCCTTCAACATCTGTTCAAGCTTCTTTTTAAACCCCATAAACTCCATGTCGGTAAGCTTCACCTGATCTGTAAAATAGCAGCTTACCTGAACACTTTTTCCGTCCTTGTCCCATCGCTGTGCAGCCTGCTGGTCTGTCAACTGACTGGTCAGATGATGTGACCAGATGGTTAAAACAAGAAACAACAGCAACGATACCATCGCCATCAGGCTGAACACGATCTGCCTTATTGTAAAATTGGAGAAAAAACGTTTAAGCCGTATTCCCACTGTAAATTCCTTTCCTCAACTGTCCTGCATTTTCTTATGGTTCTTAACGCATTCCTCATCAGGAGTTATCCGCAAGACGAACCTGCTTTCCTGCTTCTACCGGCTTCGTAGATGTCGTAATAACATATTCCCATCCATAAAGCGGGGCGGAAATTGCAGAATTATTATCATCTGAAGCCAATACTTCCACGCCGACCCGGGTTGCAATATAACGGTTTCCTAACGGACTGCTCTTGGATTCCACCGTCAGAATAAACTTACCATCGTTATCCTCACGGATAGCACTGTTCGGTACCACCAGTTCATATTCCTGACTACGCTGTCCTACGGAAATACTTAAGGACTGGTCTGCCTGAATGGTTGATCCACTCACATCAAATACCAGCAGCTTATTGGTTCCCGGGTTATCCGGATCCGGTTTAATCGCAGACAGCATCACCCTTGCATCATCATAATACCAGGAATTCTGCAATTCTGCCATGTCACCGATCTGCACCTTCTTAGCCTGTTCATTGGTCACGGAGATAGAAAGGGTAAAGCCCTTGCCCTCCGGCTGGATTACTGCCATGACGTCCTCCGGCTGTGTGGTCTCACCGGCCACATATTTCACCGTAGTAATTGTTCCTGCCACCGGTGCTTTGACTGCAGAACCCATGGACTTTTCCTTCAGTTTCTCTATCTCTTCTTTCTTTTTCTGAATATCCTTATTCGTCTTGGACAGATCCAGTTCCGCATTAATATCTGCCGCAAGAGAGGTCTGTTCTTCCTTTAATAAGTCATAGACTGCCTGGGCATTCTTCAATGCCGCATTTGCATCAGCCAAACGGTTCTGCCACGCCACGCTCGTCTGGCTGTTGGCTGTTGTTATTTCTAAGATATTGCGGTTTGCCTGATTCAGACGGTTCTGCGCATCCTGCACACCACCATCTGAGGATGCCGTGATTGCCTGTACTTCGGCAAGCTGCTTCTGGAGGTTCGCTAAGTCTGCTTTTTTTCTTGACAATAAAGTTTGATTATTAGCATATAAGTTATTAACATCCTTCGCATTCTGCTCTATATTATCGATCAACATATGTGTTGCATTATAATCTGCAATAAGCGTTTGATAATCCTTATTATCCTTTATAGCATCATATACACCTTTATATGCATCTTCTATTTCGGTAAGTCCCACATTACCTAATTCTGGCTTTGATAAACCTTTTAATATTACATTCACGGTTTTCTTCAAACTTTCAATTGCTTTTTTTCGTTGCCCATCATAGCTTGATGATGATGTAGTGGGAGGATTAATACTAGTCCCACTTCCAGCCGAAGCTTCTGCATTGCTAAGCAGCTTCTCAAGATCTGCAATCTGGGAGTTCACTTCCGTAATCTGTGCATTCAGACTGGCAATCGTTGCTGCCTTGTCCTTCTCAAACCGGTTCTGTGCCTCGGTGAGGTCTGTCGTTGCCTGATCCTTCGTCAATTCCTCATTCTTGGTGCTCACACCGGCATTATTGGTATCCTTCGTGCTCTGCAAGGTCAGATCATCCACGTTTTTCTGGCATTCCTCTACCCGCTTTTTTGCAGCCTCCAAACGGTTCTGCATATCGGTCACCTTGGCCTGTAACTGGCTGAAGCTGTCGATATTTCCATTTGCAACCTTCGTAATGACCTCCGGAGAGACATTCGCTCCGAACAGACCCTTCATATAATTCAGTTCCAAATCCTCCAGCTCCTGTTCAGCCTTCGTAAATTCATCGCTCTCGGATTCTTCCAGATAATAAATTACCTGATCCTTTTCTACGATATCCCCCTGCTTTACTGCCACACTGGTGATGACACGGGATTCCTTCGCAATGACATTATACGGATCAGAAGCCTCCACCTTGCCGGTTCCGCGCACCTTTGCCGTGATCGTTCCGGTCTGCACATACTGTGTTGCCACCTCCGGCAGGGAATAATTCATGATCGTATTGGAAAAGAACGTCAACAGCAACATGATCGTTAAGAATATGATTGCTGCGTTCTTCACCCATTCTCTTCTTTTCGTTGTATTCTTCTCTTCCATCGTTTCTCTCCTCATCCAGCACTATCCCTTAATTCCACCCTGATACGTGATTCCTTCTACCAGATAATCCTCTCCGTAAAGGAACACCAGAATGGGCGGAACCATATAAATTGTTGCAACAGCAAATGCAAGTCCGATTTCCCCCGAATTAATCTTCGATAAAAATACGGACAACGGATGCTTATTGGAATCCGACAACAGGATCAATGGCTGTTCCACCATATTCCAATAATCAATAAAAATCAAAATCGCAATAGAGCACATTGCACCCTTACAAAGCGGCATACAGATTTTCGTAAAAATCTGCCACTCGCCTGCACCGTCAATCTGTGCCGCCTCCATCACGGAAACCGGAATTCGCCGCATGTACTTCGTCAGAAGAAATACCGCAAACGGTGAGAAAATTCCCGGCAGCCAGATCGCCCAGTTGGTATCTAAAATATGCAGCCAGTCCGAAACCAGATAATTGGGAACCAGAGTCACCTGATACGGCATCAGCATTAAAATAATATAAACAAAGAAAATCAATTCCTTGATTCTTCCCCGGTATCTTGAAAATCCAAATGAGGCACCTGCCGCTACCAGTAACTGAAAAACCACAATCGGCACAACCAGGATTACGGAATTCCAGAATTTCAGCAGATAATCCGGACTCTTAAACAGAACCGTTACATACTGACTGAAGGATACCATATCCGGAATAAATTTTAAATTTACCTTAGATGAAATAAATACCTTGCCCCCGGAATCCGTTGTGGCAAAAACCTGTCCATAGTTGGCGGCAATCTCTGATGATGACATAAACGAATTGGTAATCGTTAAGATAATCGGCATCAGGAACAGTACGGCAAAGCATCCTGCCACCATCGTTCCCAACAGAATCCGTATCATCCGACGGGTATTTTTAATTTTCTTCCTGCGTTTCAGCCGGCGGCTCCAGAGCTCCGCAGGATCCCTTCTCTTCAAGCTCATCCTTCCACATCCTTTCCAAAATAATTCTCGGTAAGGAAAAGGATACCGATAATGATGACCATCACAACTGCCATCATGATGGCCGCTGCAGACATTTTCTGATAATCCAGCTTGCTGAACGTGTTGTTCATAAAATGCTGGAGCATATACATCGTCGGATAAGGATAATCTCCCTTTAACAGATAGATTTCCCGGAATACCTTAAAAGAATTAATCAATGACATAATTGTCACAAACAAAATGGTCGAGGACAGATACCGGAGCTTGATATGCCAGAAAATCTGCATCGGCGTTGCACTCTCCAATACCGCTACCTCTAAGATATCCTTCGGTATACTGCTCAGGGCAGACATAAACAAAATCATATTATATCCCAGGTTTTTCCACAGAAACAATACAATAATTACTACCTGCGCATAATCAGAATTCAGCCAGTCAATCTTGTCCTTTCCGAACCAGCCGATGACCTCATTCATCATTCCGTTATAATGGAACAGCACCTGCCAGATCAGTACCACTGAAGCAATCGGCACCATCATCGGACTTAAGAAAAAGGTCCGGAACTGGCTTTTAAAAGGGATCTTACTCTCCATCAGAATTGCCAGAAGAAGTGATAAAACAACCGCTAATGGCATTGCTATTGCCGAAAATGTCATCGTATTAAATGCTGCCTGACGAAATGCTGCGTTCTCAAATACCATTTTAAAATTGTCAAAGCCTACAAACTCTGCATTGATCGGATTATCAATCACCGAATAATAAATTACAATAAAAAAGGGCAGGACAAAAAACAGCAATACTCCCAGAATACTGGGAAGCAGAAAGCCATTGGCCATCCACTTCCCCGGATTCTTATGACTACCGGTTTTACCTGCTCTGATTGCGGAGGGATTTTTCTCTCCTCTTTTTCCTGTATGCTTAGCGATTTTCATTGACATAAACCTGAATTCTGTTCTGAATGACATTCGAAACATCGGAAGCAGATTTCTGTCCCTTAAAGAACGGCTCCGTTTCCTCTGAAATAATGTTAATCAGTTCTTCATCTACATTATTCTGCCTTTTCTTTGCGGAAGCAATCAAGTCCTTCACCTGATCAATGTCTTCCTGTTTTGCAGCATAAATATCCATTTCAAAATCGTTACCATAGCCCCAGGTGGTCTTTGGCTGTTCCACCTGTTCGCCATTTTCATCCGTATAATACTCCGGTGTCATATCCTTCTCAAACTGAAGCTCCAGTGCGGATTTCAGGATCGGGAATCCACTCCATCCAAAGCCGTCCACGAGACTGTTCTGATAGTCTTCCGTAAGCAGTGTCTGTAAAAACGCCCACGCTGCTTCCTTATTCCCGGATTTGGAAGAAATAGCAAGACAGCCGCCGACCGCACTGATCAGATTCCCTTCACGGTCCTTATTCGGATATCCTACATAAACCGGCTTCTCCCCCATCATGCCTTCCAGCATCTGGCATTCCTCTACGGAGCTTACCGATTGCATCAGCAGAAGCAGTTTATTATTCCGAAGTCTGGTTGCTTCTCCCTCTTCCTCAGCATCATCGTTATACTGTTCCGGAAGGGTCTTCGTATATTCCAGAATTCTCGCAAATTCCGGACCGTCAAAGGAACACTTTCCACTCTCCCAGTCAATGAACTCATCCATATTATTATATACCAGAAGATACAGCATATACTGCTGGGAAGCATAGGGAAATATCTCGCTGTCCTTATGCTGATCGATAAAGTCCATCATTTCTGAAAGTGTCCATCCGGAAAGCTCTCCTAAAACAGATTGCTTACCAACGATGGTATAGATTGAAAATTCCGTTGTGAATCCATATAACTTTCCATCCATCTCATAGGCTTCCAATACGTTCTCAACGTAATTCTCCTTCTTTAAGCCGCTCTTTTCCATATAAGGGTACAGATCTTCAAACACGCCCTTTTCCGCATAGAGCGTATAATTCAGATTGGAAAAATCTACAAGGTCAGGACCGCTTCCCGATGCCACATCGGCATTAAACTGGGTCAGTCCCGACTCCCAGTCATCCTGTCCATAGGTCTTCACGGAAATATGGTACTTGTCGCTGCTCTTATTAAAGTCAATTATGGCACTCTTTACATTATCATCAAGCCACAGCGTTCCGAGTGTTACTTCTTCCTTCTGTGCAACCTCTGAGGATTTTTTCTTTTCCAGAAGCAAAAGCTCTGCTTCATTATTATTACCGTCATAGGTAGAAGTAATAACCCAGATTCTTCCATCCGGCAGTTCACCAAAGTAATTCACATTATTGCCGTTCACATCAGCATCCAGCCAGTCAAAAAGCTTCGTAAAGGTTCCTGCTGTCACATCGGCTGCATAAACCGTATTCTGATCATTTACCAGAAAGTCACAGCTGATACCTGTCATACAACCATTGATGTTCATCAGCTCCTTATCAAACTTCAATGGATCAGACAAAGCCTTTTTCGTAAGGTCAATCTTACGGATCTCCGTACCGGTATTTCCATAAAGAGTTACATAACTTTCTCCATCCTTTGATGCAAACATCTGATTGATATAATCGGACAGGGATATAGCTGCAACCATTTGCAGATCACCGGAAAGCACATAAATACAGGGTTCATTGCTGTTAAAGAGATAGTTATTTCCCTGTGCGTCAATATAGAAGCTTCCAAGGTAAGCATCCTTTGCGACACCATTCTCTTCCGAAAGCTCTTTCTGACCGGTAATCTCCCCACTCTCCGGATCCATATACCAGAGGGCATAGCTGCCTGATTCATCCTGATACTCACCATTTTCATCCTCTGTATTGGTCCATTCATAAATCAGCAGGGCAATCTTACCATCCGGCGTTATCTGCATGGCAGAAACAGAAGCTTCTCCAACGTCAAGGGAAAGCAATTCGGATTTCCTGCTCTCAAAATTATATTTTGAAATGCCGGTCCTGCTTTTTCCCGTTTCATTATCCCATGCTTCCGTGTAATAAAAAATTTCATTTTCATAGTTAATGGCAGAACCGATATAATCCGAACTTCCAAGATTAAAATATTCCGGCACATAGATATACTCCGGTCTTTCGGCACCTGCTTCCTCTGTCTTCTTACCGCCACAGCCTGCCAGCAGACTTAAGGATAAAAGCATAAGTACTGTAACAAATAATGTCATCTGCTTTTTGTTTGATTTCATTCCACACCTCATGATCTTGTATAGTCAAACGATATTGTATACAGACTATAGCATATTTATCCCCGCAGGACAATGCGGGGATTCTTAAGATTATCTTAAACCACTTGGACGTTATTTTTAATTCTTAAAACTGTGAATCGGTGCAGGAATCCGTCCTCCACGGTTCACAAAAGCTTCGCAGGAGAAGCCGTTTACCGGCATAATCGGGGCGTGTCCCAATAGGCCTCCGAACTCCACGTTCTCACCAACACCCTTCCCAATCACAGGAATGATACGGACTGCTGTTGTCTTCTGGTTAATCATACCGATGGCCATTTCATCTGCAATAATTCCGGAAATGGTCGTATCCGGGGTATCTCCCGGAATGGCAATCATGTCAAGTCCAACTGAGCATACGCAGGTCATGGCTTCCAGCTTTTCGATGGTAAGTGCACCGGCATCTACCGCATCGATCATTCCCTGATCTTCGCTGACCGGAATAAACGCGCCGCTCAATCCTCCGACATAAGAGGAAGCCATAACACCGCCCTTTTTCACCTGATCGTTTAATAACGCAAGTGCCGCGGTCGTTCCCGGTGCTCCGGCATGCTCTAATCCAATTTCACACAAAATATCAGCTACGGAATCTCCGATCGCCGGAGTCGGTGCCAGAGACAGATCGACAATACCGAACGGAACATTAAGACGTCTGGAGGCCTCCTGTGCTACAAGCTGCCCGACTCTTGTTACCTTAAATGCCGTCTTTTTAATTGTTTCACACAGAACCTCAAAGTTCTTTCCACGGACCTTTGTCAGGGCAGTCTTTACCACACCAGGACCACTGACACCGACATTGATGATCTTGTCTGCTTCGGTTACGCCGTGGAATGCACCTGCCATGAACGGGTTATCATCCGGTGCATTGCAGAGAACGACAAGCTTCGTACACCCTAAGGAATCCTTGTCCTTTGTTAAGACAGCCGTTTCCTTGATTACTTCTCCCATCAGCTTCACCGCATCCATATTGATACCGGTTTTGGTAGAACCCAGGTTTACGGATGACATGATTCGTTCTGTCTGGGACAGAGCCATCGGAATGGAGCGGATCAAAAGCTCCTCCGCCGGTGTCATTCCCTTTGCAACCAATGCCGAATATCCTCCGATAAAGTTCACTCCGACATCCTTGGCCACACGGTCTAAGGTCTTTGCAATCTCCACAAAATCTTCTTTTGTTTTGCATGCTGCCCCGCCGATCAGACCAATCGGTGTCACTGAAATACGTTTGTTCACAATAGGAATTCCAAATTCCTTGGAAATTTCTTCACCGGTTCTTACCAGATCCCTGGCAGCATCATAAATCTTATGATAAATCCTGTCATTTAAACGCTGCAAATCTGAATCAATGCAGTCTAACAGACTGATTCCCAGCGTAATGGTACGGACGTCAAGATTCTCCTTGTCGATCATTTCATTCGTTTCTACTACTTCGCGTAAGTTAATCATGCTTCTGCTCCCTTAATTGTTCCCTTTATTTTACCTTTGTTTATTGTAACTGTTCAGTACCTTCACAGTTACTGTATATTCCTATATTTGAGGACTAGATACGATGCATTTTATCAAATATTTCTTCCTTCTGACATTTGATTTCAACACCAATTTCATCACCAAGAGCCTTTAACTCATCTGCCACATCTCCGAACTGCTTCGGACATTCCTTCGTATCCACGATCATCATCATATTGAAAAACCCCTGTACAATTGTCTGTGAAATATCTTCGATGTTGATCTGATTCCCGGCCAGATACGTGCAGACCTTTGCAATAATCCCTACGGTGTCTTTTCCTACTACGGTAATAATTGTTTTTTTCATAATGTTCTCCTTAAATCATATATTTTTATTTATTTTTATCGTAACTGTTCAGTACTTTCACAGTTACTTTTTATCTTTTAATTTCACGCATATAACAGGCTGATGGATCCTGCGCATCAGCCTTTCATAATCTGCCCTGGCTCTTCTGCAATCGGGCTGTGATCAGGCAATGTGAATCACCTGGGATACCTCGTTCCGGGAGGCCACATACATTGGAAAATCCATGTTCTTTCCCTGCTCCAGGGTAACCTCAATCCGTACCGCCTCATAAGCCAGCTCCGGCATATTGTTTTCCTTGCTTAAATGGCCAAGCACAACCGCCTGTAAGTTATCATGGATCAGGGAGCAGAGCAGCTGGCCTGCACGTTCATTCGATAAATGTCCACGATCTCCCAAGATTCTCTGCTTTAACGGATAAGGATACGGTCCGGCCTGCAGCATATGAATATCATGGTTTGCTTCTAAAACCAGGGCATCCATCCCTCTTAAGGATTCAATCGTATAGTCATTATACGTTCCAAGATCGGTCACAATCGCGATCCGTTTCTTTCCATGCTGGATCCGGTATGCAACCGGTTCGGCCGCATCATGCGAAATCTTTAATGGATTACAGACCATATCTTTAATTATAATTTTTTCATCTGCGCAGACAGGATGAAACAGCTCATCAGGAATTTTCCCCACAGACGGCGTATTCTGAATTGCCCGGATCGTTCCGTTCGTTGCATAAATGGGTGTGCCGTATTTTCTGGCTAAAACACCAAGTCCCGCAATATGATCAGAATGCTCATGTGTAACAAGAATTCCATCAATGTCTCTCATGGAAACTCCCAGTTCATTCAATCCTGCTTCTGTCCTCTTTCCGCTGATTCCCACATCCACAAGCAGATGGGTAGTATCCGTTCCTGCATAAATACAGTTTCCACTGCTTCCGCTGGCAACACTGCACAATCTCACGTCCGTTCCTCCTTAGTTGCTCCAGTAGATGTCGATCACATCGCCATCATGAAGCGTTTCCATATATTGTGCCGGTTTGCCATTTAAGCTTGTCACAATATTTTTTCCTTTCGGCCTTGTCAGGTCGAAGTCAATTTTATCAAATACATCCACAAATACATAGGATGGTTTTCCGCTTAACGTCACCGGTGAGCGGTTCACCACAACAATAATCGTTGTCGGTCCGGCCGGTTTCTTTTCTTCGTCAGAAGCTTCTGTGGAAGTTTCCTCTGCCGCTTCCTTCATAGAATTTACTTTTGCGTTTCCTGCTGTACTTTCTTCTGTCTCTTCTTCTGCTTCTTCCCCGTTGGATTCTCCGTAAGCCCCGCTTCCGGTCTCATTCTCCAGATCAAAGTTCACGGTAAAATTCTCATAAACCGGAGTATCCCATTCTGCGCTCTGGTGGTTTACGAAAATCTCACGGTCAGGTGTCAGGGAAAGATCCATGAATTCTGCAATCTGCTGTACGGTATAGTAATTCAGCATTTCAATTTCATCGTTCTCCCGTATTTCATAATAGGAGGACTGCAATACTCCATTCACCTGTGCAAATTTGGGGATCTCAACCTTATTACCATTCACAACCACACAAATGCTTTCCGTTGCTTCCGGCAGATCTCCGATCGTGGCCTTTGCCGCATCCCCGGCGGTAGATTCCGTTACCACAATAATATCATTTTCGCGCACTGTGGTATTCAAGTCTACGATCTTTCCATTGACTTCTACGACGGCTGCCTCGCCGCGCAGCCCGCGCACCATCCGCTGCTTGCCGTTCACCTGGAAGGTCAGCTCTTTTCCACGCTTCGGGAACAGTCCATCCTTCGGGAATTGTGCCTGCAATGCCACATCGGCAACCGTCAGATTGTTATTATCGTACATCTTAATCCTGCTGCCGTTGAAGCTTACAAAGATAAAGTTATTGTTCTGTTCATAGTAATTCATGCAGATACCAACCGGCGTAACTAAAAGGCTGTCCTTCTTAATATCCTCCTTGAAGACTACATTCTGCATAACCTCTTCACCCCGGAGGGCAACACGCTCCTTTGCAATGCCAAGCTTTTGGGCAACTGCCTCGGCATAGCCTGCCATCTTACCGCCGCCGCCGACGATAAAGACCGCGCTCACCGGCTTTCCACCGTTTAATTCCATAATCTTGTCTGCCACCTGTGTGGACATATCATCAATCACCGGTGCCAGAAGCTCATTTACTTCTTCACTGCGGATCGTCTGTGGAAGAAGCATGATATCCATATATGAAACAGTATCACTCTTTCCGGCCTCCCGTTTGATCCGTTCTGCCTCTGTAAAGTCCACCAGACAATGCTTTGCAATCGTTTCTGTAAGAATATCTCCCGCAACCGGAATCATTCCATACGCAATAATACAGCCATCGTTCGTAATGGAAATATCACTGGTTCCGGCTCCAACATCAATCAGTGCAATATTCAGCATCCGGAACCGTTCCGGAATCGCAAGCTGGATGGCTGCAATCGGCTCAAGGGTTAAGCTTGCCACTTCCAGTCCTGCAATCTCTACTGCTTTATACAGACCATCTACAACATCATCCGGAAGGAACGTGGCAATCAGATCCACGCCGATGTTTCTTCCTTTATGTTCCTCAAGATTCCCCATCGGATACCCATTCAGATAGTAGCGTACCACAGAATGACCGACACAGTAGAATTTCACATCACTGTCTTTTTCTTCATTTAAAAACTCCTGATAAGCCTTCTCCACACCGGAGGATACCAGACGGTATATATCATCCTTTGAAATCTCCTGCTCATTCTGAAACTGGATTTCTTCATGAGTTGTCACCGTACGAAGCACACGTCCTGCTGCCGCAATACAGACCCCTTTCAGCTTTTCACCGATCGCTTCCTCTAATTCCTGTTTCACCATACGGATGGTGTCTCCTACCTTCTGGATATCATGTATCTGTCCATCCAGCATAGCACGGGTATCGTGCTCCTTCACCCGCTGTGCTGCAACAATGAACCGGTTCTGATTCCGGTAGCCTACCGTTCCCACAATACTTCTGGTTCCAATATCCAGACCAAACACATATGTACTTGCGCCTCTTTTTTCTTCGATCACAGATACTCCCTAACCTTCCTGTCGATTTGTTCAAAACTGTCTTTAAGCTCTCCACTGTTATCAATCACAAAATGGCATGCCTTCCGGTATTCTTCCTCCGAAAGCTGTGACTGCATGATCGCGTCAATCTTTTCATCCGAATAGTTCCGGGCTTCCTTTAACCGCTTACGTCTTATTTCCTCTGCCGCATAAATATACCACATTTCATCCACAATATCCAGGTATCCACACTCAATCAGGAGAGCCGCTTCGATAAACAGGAAATCAATCTGCTGCAGGCTTCTTTGCAGTTCAATTTCACTTAAAATATACTGCCGTACTGCCGGGTGGATAATCCCGTTCACGGTCTCAAGCAGAGAATCATCTGCAAAAATTCCCTCTGCCATACGCTTCTTATTAATCGTTCCGTCCTCATTTAAGATTGCCGGGGTCAATAGCTCCACAAGCTCTTCATAGCATTCCTGTCCGGGTTCCTCGACGTGATGCGCTGCTTCATCTGCAAGAATGATCTCACAGTTATAATGAATGCGGATGTATTCCAAAAGTGCCGTTTTTCCGGATCCTACGCCTCCGGTAATTCCAATCACCTTCATAAGCTGCTCCTTTGTCTTCCTGTTCTGCTCCCTATTTTGCCTCATACCAGTTGTTGCCCACATGAAGATCAATTTCCAGTTCTACGGCAAGGGATGAAGCATGTACCATTTCTTCTTCAAGGATCATCCTTACCTGTTCTTCCTCCTCCAATGCCGTCTCAATCAAAAGTTCGTCGTGTACCTGCAAAATCAGCTTTGACTTCAACCCTTCCTTCTTAAGCCGTTCAAAGACACGGATCATGGCAATCTTGATAATATCCGCTGCCGTTCCCTGGATCGGTGAATTCATGGCAACCCGTTCGCCAAAGGAACGCTGCATGAAATTACTGCTGAAAAGCTCGGGAACCGGTCTTCTTCTTCCATACAAAGTCACCGCATAGCCGTTCTTCTTTGCATCCTTAACCAGAGAATCAATGAACTGCTTTACCTGCGGATAGGTTTCAAAATACTGCTCAATATAAGCTGCTGCCTCTTTTCTTGATATACTTAAGTCCTCACTCAGACCAAAAGAACTGATTCCATATACAATACCAAAGTTTACAGCCTTTGCATTTCTTCTCTGCAGGTCCGTCACTTCCTCAAACGGAATGTGGAATACCTGGGAAGCAGTTGTCCGGTGGATATCCGCATGAGACCGGTACGCCTCAATCAGACGCTCGTCCCCGGACATGGATGCCAGCACCCTTAACTCAATCTGGGAATAGTCCGCATCCATGAAGCAATAACCATCCTTTGGAATAAAAACCTTACGGATCTGTCTGCCAAGCTCCATCCGGATCGGGATATTCTGTAAATTCGGTTCTGTGGAACTGATTCTTCCGGTTGCCGTAATCGTCTGGTTAAAGGTCGAATGTATCCGGTTTTCGTCCTCAATATATGCAGCCAGACCGTCTGCATAGGTGGACTTTAATTTGGTAAGTCCGCGGTATTCCAGAATATGTTTTACCACCGGATATTCTCCGGATAACTTTTCAAGAACATCTGCTGCCGTGGAATAGCCGGTTTTCGTTTTCTTCCCACCCGGAAGTCCCATCTTTTCAAACAGGATCTCCCCTAACTGCTTCGGTGAATTAATGTTGAATTCACATCCTGCCTCGCTGTAAATCTCCTGCTCCAATTCGGTGATTTTACCTGAAAGAGCTTCTCCGTAATCCTTCAACGCTTCCGGATTCACGCGGATTCCCTCTTCCTCCATGGAAAAAAGCACCAGTGTGAGCGGCATCTCAATTTCGCGCATCAGTCGGTCCATCTGTGTCTCTTCCAGCTTCTGCTGTAAACAAACGGCTGCCTGTGCACACACATAAGCTTCAAAACAGCAGTACTTCAAAAATTCTTCCGGCTTTTCATTCAACGCCGCCTTAAAGGACAGCCTGCCAAATGCCTGGCCTTTCTCCGGAAGCATCAGGTTCAGATATTCATTGGCAATATCCTCTACCGTATAATCATTCTTAAGTGGATTCAACAGGTAGGCAGCCAGAATCACATCAAAGAACCGGTCTGTATCCTGTGCCCGCAAATAAGCATATTCACTCTTGATATCTGCAGTTGCAATCCGGCACTGTGCGCCAAGAAGCGCTATTTTTTCTTTCAGATAGTCTTCGGTAAGAAAGCCCTGCTTCAAAACAAGGAAGCTTCCTTCTTCCGGAAGATGAAGTGCCACACCCAGCAGTTCTCCGTGCCGTCCGGCTTCCTTCACTACCTTCAGACCAATCTGCCTGTCCTTGTCAGACAATACCCTTGTAAAAAGTGCCTCCGCCTCTGCAAGGTTCTCTACCGGATGAAACGAGGCAGATATTTCTTCGTTAGAAACACCCTTTTCAAATTTGTTGAGTAAATTCTTAAATTCCAGCTTCTTAAATAATACATAGGAATCTTCATTAAAAAAGTTTCCTACCCTTGCTTCTTCCAGGGTATAAGTAAGGGGGCTGTCAATCTTAATCGTTGCAAGCTCCCTGCTTAAATAGGCGAGGTCTTTATTCTGGATCAGGGATTCCTTAATGGACTTCTTCGTCACCTCATCGATATGCTCGTAAATTCCATCCAGGGAACCAAACTGCACCATCAGATCCGTTGCTGTCTTCTCTCCTACCTTGGGAACGCCCGGTATGTTATCTGCAGTATCTCCCATCAATGCCTTTAAGTCGATAAACTGAACCGGATTTACCTGATATTTTGCTTCCACATCGGCTGCATAGTAATTCTCAATTTCTGTTCTGCCGCCCTTTGTCTTCGGAATGCGGATCCTGATCCTGTCCGTTGCAATCTGTAACAGATCCCGGTCACCGGAAACCAGGGAAACATCAATCCCCTCTGCTTCTGCACGCTTGGCAATCGTCCCTAAAAGATCATCCGCTTCATAGCCTGCCTGCTCAATGATCCGGATTCCCATAGCCTGTAAAACTTCCTTCATTACAGGAACCTGTTCACGCAGTTCCTCCGGCATCGGTTTTCTCGTCCCTTTATACTCTTTAAACATTTCATGCCGGAAGGTCGGTGCCTTGACATCAAATGCCACGGTCAGATAATCCGGCGATTCTTCGTCCAGAATTTTAAATAAAATATTTAAGAACCCATAGATGGCATTCGTATGAAGACCGGCTGCATTCGTCAGATCCGGTACTCCATAAAACGCCCTGTTTAAAATACTATGTCCGTCTACCAGTACAAGCTTGCTCATTCCTTCTTACCCTCATACTATTATTTTAAAAATACAAACAGGGCTGCTACCGTGATTGCTTCTACCGCTACCAGTCCCTCCAGAATATATAAAAACATATGCACATTTTCACGCCAGTGCAGGTGACGTTCTGCAGTCGCAATGCGCTCCGACAATTCCTTCTGCAGGTCAAATACTGTGCCGTTTTCAAGGCGCACAAGTCCCTCACTTACCAAAAACTCTATCGTAAGCTCTTCCTTGCAGTCTGTGCAGTTTTCGATATGCTCCATGAACTCCCGCAGCTCCTCCGTAGTCAGATCATCGTCTAAGAACTGGGGAATCATCTTTTCTACCTGCTTACAATCCATGTCTCTGTTTCCTATGGTTATGAAATCAACTCTCTTTATTATACTTTGGGAAGTACGTTGCCACAAGGTCAAATATCTGCTTTGCTCTTTTCTCTTGTAAAAGCTTAGTTCTGAAGCTCTCTTCTTGCAAGCTCTAAGCATCCCATAATTCCCTGATCATCATGCAGGCTCGCCGGTACAACAAAGTGATCAATATCGGCCAATTCTTCGGTCTGGATGTATCCTGCCACCATTTCCAGCACCTTTTCACGGATCAACGGGAAAAGCTGCTCCTGATGCATAACACCGCCGCCTAAGATTACCATTTCCGGTGATACTACCATGATATAGTTACAGATTGCCTGTGCAATATAATAAGCCTCAAGATCCCAGACTTCCCTGTTATCTGCAAGCTCTACGCCCTTCTTCCCCCAGCGTCTTTCAATCGCAGGGCCTGCTGCCATGCCTTCAAAACATGTTTTATGATAAACGCAGAAGCCCTCGTAATGATCATCCTTGCGTGGAATCATCAGCATATGCCCTGCCTCCGGATGAAGCATGCCATGTACCAGGTTTCCTTCGGAAATAATTCCTGCCCCGATACCGGTTCCGATGGTGATATACATCACGCTTCTTTTACCCTTTGCCTGTCCAAAGGTTGCTTCTCCCAATACCGAACCATTGACATCCGTATCAAACCCTACCGGACACTGCAGAGCTTCCTCAAATCTCTGTACGATAGGGGTATCCCGCCATGCCAGCTTCGGTGTGCTGGTAATGTAGCCGTATTTCTCACTTGCTTTATCCAGTTCTATCGGTCCAAAGCATGCAATTCCCAGTGCATCAATATTCTTATCCTTAAAATATTCGATCATTTTTGGTATGGTAATTTCCGGTGTTTGGGTAGGAATCGAAACCTGTTCAAAGATCTCTCCCTGTTCATTTCCGATCGCACATACCATCTTCGTCCCACCTGCTTCCAATGCTCCTAATCTCATATTGCTTATTCCTCCATAATGATTTCATTACTGTTCACTCGTATCTCATTCCAGTAATGCCATTTTGATTTTAATCAGCTCTTAAAAGTATACCATTTTTTTCTTGAATTTTAAATAGGGATATGATAATATAATACTCGTCTGAAAACGCCGGCATGTCGGAATGGCAGACGAGGCAGACTCAAAATCTGTTGTGGGCAACCACGTGTGGGTTCAAGTCCCACTGCCGGCACTTTTTACATAAATCACAAACCTGAAAATTGGTTTGTGATTTTTTATTTTATACTATTATTGTAAAAGAAAAAGACGGTTTATTCCGCAATGTCATTAAGTTAAGAATTTTGACATAATTATAAAACACATCATATTTGCAATTGTTTGATAAATATGATGTGTTTTTTTCTTTTGTCTATTTTGCAGCACAACAAAAAGACAGATTGTTTATCTGTCAAAAAAAACTTATAATTATCTATGATTAAGCCACTCTATATAGAAAGCTTACAGATGCCTGGGGTTTGACTTTGCGAGGGTCTTTTCGACCAGGTCTTACTGGTAATACATGCTTTTCTATTAGGTTAATCACATCAGGTGGACTAAGATTGCGTTTATTACGGAGATATTCTCTACAAATATAAATGGCGATTGTAAAGTTCACCTGTTTTGTTTTATCATTGTTTTTCATTTGTTTTATTACATGTGTTGTTATTAATTCACAATAGTTATACAAAAGTAATCGCGCATATATTTCTTGTTTAATAAAATCTGGTTTTCGTGCATGGAAACTTGTTAATCCTATGGCATATTTTAATTCTCTGAATGAAGTTTCTATTCCCCATCTCAAATGATAGATTTCCTTTATTTTTTTTACATCAAAAATATTTCTATCAAGATTTGTAATTATTATTTCATAAGAATTAGACCCTATAGGAAATCTAATAATACGAAATGATAATTCGTATGTTTTATCACTTTTTCGTGGAAGATAATCAAACACTTGATTTACAGGCATCCACTTATAGCCTGCATTTTTTGTGGCCTTTGTATTTTTCCTCGAAAAAATCTGAGTGATATCTATATCAAACTCATCATTTGGAGGAAGATTTAACCCAGATGCAATTCCATTACTATTTTTATCTTTGACACGTATAGCGAATTTCCATCCTTTTTCAATTGCATGTGCAAAAATGTTATAGTTTTCATATCCTCTATCAGCAACAAGAATAACATTCTCTAGTTTCGATCTGTCAATCATTGTTGCACATGCTCTAAACTCGTTGTAATCCGCTGCTGTTTGCACTAAAACATCGGTGTATATACGATTCAAAACATCATAAAAGGCATTTAGATGTAGTTTATTAACAATTGAACCATTCTGATTACGTTCCCAAAAAGTTTCTGAATCCTTTTGACTGGTTGCAATGGTCAAGTTACTTCCATCACATGCAATTAAACGATAACCATAATAATTATTAGTAGTTGGAAGGTTGTCATCCGTAAAAGATTTAAACAAATATTCAAAAGCCTCTGGAAGTACTTTTGAACGTTGTTGCGTAAATGCTGACACAGACGGAGTATTTTTGTTAAAATCAAAGAAATCAAGTAGTTCTTTACTCATAGTAGCTCCACCCGAATTCATCAAGATTCCTATAAAAGTTTTGAAATCAATTTTCCGTTTTCGAGAGAAATCGACATTGGGGTTTCGAAGAAATAAACATGGATTGTTAGCTAATTCCGAAATATGATTCTTTAGAGAATCTGAAACTTGATTAATATAATTGCTCATATGCGTTACCTCCTTGCAATCAAGATGTTCTTAATTACAAGGGCCGCTTTCGCTACCTCATTATCATTCAATAGCGAAAGCGGCCGCACATTTCGAATCATATGTCAAGCATTTATTACAAAATAAAAAGACCCTAGCATCATTTCTGATGCTAAGATCTTGATTGGTCATCTTAACTTAATGACATTGGTTTATTCCGTCTCTTTTTCTTCATCATTTTTCTTTGTAGTTTCATTAGAAAATGATGCATATCGCCTTAGAACTTAATCTTCGAATAAATATCCAGTCCATCAAACGTTGCAAAGTAATCCTTCGGAGTCTCGGCACGACGGATCAGCTTCACGCTTCCGTCCACCTTCAAAAGCAGCTCTGCACATTTCAGCTTTCCATTATAATTGTAGCCCATTGCGAATCCATGTGCACCTGCATCGTGGATCACCAGATAATCTCCGATCTCTATCTCCGGAAGCATACGGTCAATGGCAAATTTATCATTATTTTCACACAGGGAACCGGTCACATCATACTTGTGGTCGCAGGGAGCATCCTCCTTGCCGAGTACCGTAATATGATGATAAGCACCATACATTGCAGGACGCATCAGATTGACCGCACAGGCATCCACCCCAATGTATTCCTTGTAGGTGTGCTTTTCATGGATGGCCTTTGTCACAAGCTGTCCGTAAGGTCCCATCATAAAACGTCCCATTTCAGTATAAATGGCAACGTCTCCCATTCCGGCAGGAACCAGAATCTCTTCATAAACCTTGCGTACGCCCTCACCGATCACGCGGATGTCATTCGGTGTCTGTTCCGGCCTGTAAGGGATTCCAACGCCACCGGAAAGGTTGATGAATTTAATATCTGCTCCGGTCTCCTTTTCAAGACGTACTGCCAGTTTAAACAGCTGACGGGCAAGCTCCGGATAATATTCATTCGTCACCGTATTGCTTGCAAGGAAAGCATGCATACCAAAATTTCTCACACCCTTTTCTTTCAGAATACGGTATCCCTCAAACATCTGCTCCGTAGTAAATCCATACTTGGAATCTCCCGGATTATCCATGATTCCATTACTTAGCTCAAAAATTCCACCGGGATTGAAGCGACAGCTCATCGTTTCCGGAAGCCTGCCTAAAATTCCTTCTACAAAATCAATGTGGGTAATGTCATCCAGATTAATGATCGCTCCTAATTTGTTCGCATATGCAAATTCTTCTGCCGGTGTGTCATTCGAAGAAAACATAATGCTTTCTCCTGTAATACCCATGGCCTCACTCAGCATAAGCTCTGTCCTGGAAGAGCAGTCACATCCACAGCCATACTCTCTTAAAATTTCAATCAGATACGGATTGGGTGTTGCCTTTACTGCAAAATACTCACGGAAGCCCGGATTCCATGCAAATGCTTCCTTCACAGCCTGCGCATTCTCGCGAATTCCCTTTTCATCATAAATATAAAATGGGGTAGGAAAATCTTTGTTGATTTCCTGTGCTTTTTCCTTACTGATAAATGGTACTTTTTTCATGTTTTTATCCTTTCTCCTCATTTATTTCAATCAGCTTCATCTCATTACGAAGCATCTCTTTAAACACTTTAATAAAATTTGCCTGTGCCGTATACAGACAGGTGTCGGATTTGCTTTTGTTGATCTCTCCGGTCAGTGCATATTCGGAATCGGTGATAAGATGCACCACATTACCACGGCCTTCACTTCGATATAAAATGGCGTGTTCTTTCAGTTCTGTGGAATTCAGTTCTCCGTCTGTGATCAACACAATCTTGATCTGACGCTTAACCAATGACAAAAGCTCTTTTTCCAGGGCATTCACATACTCGGCCTTCGCTGCAATATACACTCGTTGCCCGGTATGTTCCAGCATAAAGCTCATCTTACTGCGAATATTGGAATATCCTTCGACAGTAATATAACCGGTCGAAGATTTCTTCACCTCCGGGATATGTTCACACAGATAGGTTCTCGCATTCTGCAGATCCTTCACCTTATGATCACAGAATTCCTCAATGGAAGCTGCCACATAGCGGTTCGAACTTCCCTGCACCAGAAATGCCGCGCCCTTATCGGTTAGATCTGACAAACCTCCGTAGACATTGGATCTGGAAATTCCTGTCATCTTCGCCACTTCATAACCGGTCAGTTCTCCGTTCTGATAAAGACAAAGGTAAATATTGGCTTCCTGCCTGGTCAGTCCAAACTGAACCAGCTTATCCAAAATCAGATTTTCTTCCATCATACACCTCATACACCTGTTTTTTATTCAACTCCAAAAATGATCCACTGTATCATTTTCTGATATGCAAGGTAACTAAATAAGCTGTACTATAGTGTTTCTTTTCAGGAACACTATAGTACAGCTTCGGTTTCTTGTCAAGTAGTCATACTTTAGATATTCTCAATCTGCCAGTCAATTGGCGTAAGACCATGGCTCACCAGGAAATCATTGGTCTGGCTGAAATGCCTGCAGCCAAAAAATCCACGGTAAGCAGATAACGGACTGGGATGTGGTGCCTTTAAAATCAGATGCTTCGGATTCGTGAGCATCGGAATCTTACGCTGTGCGGGACTTCCCCACAGCAGGTACACGATCGGACGATCCTGCGCATTCACCGCCTCAATAATCGCATCTGTGAACTTCTCCCACCCTCTTCCCTGATGGGAATTCGCCTGATGGGCACGAACCGTCAGGACAGTGTTTAACATCAGGACACCCTGTCTGGCCCACTTTTCCAGATAACCATTATTCGGGATATAACAGCCGCAGTCATCATGTAATTCTTTATAAATATTCTGTAGGGATGGCGGAATCTCTTTCTGATCCGGCAATACCGAGAAACAGAGTCCATGTGCCTGATGGGCATTATGATAAGGATCCTGCCCAAGGATCATCACCTTCACCTCACTTAATGGAGTCAGATGAAAAGCATTAAAAATATCGTCTGCAGGAGGATAGATCACATGCGTGTGATACTCTTCCTTCACAAACTGATATAATTCTTTATAATACGGCTTCCTGAATTCACCACCAATGGCATCCAGCCAGTCATTTTGTATCATTGCCATAGCCTTCCTACTCCCTTTGCTGTATCATATTGTAAATGCATTACCCTTACTCTCTGCATATCCTGCTTTTATAAGCTTCTGTTTATTCCATGTCAAACCCTGCATAATCTATAATCGTACACTCACTCCACGATCTCTTAAATATTGTTTCACATCACGAATTTCCAATTCACGGAAATGAAATAAAGAAGCTGCAAGTGCCGCTTCTGCCTTGCCCTCTGTCAGTGCCTCACAGAAGTGCTCCATCGTTCCGGCACCGCCCGATGCAATAACCGGAATACCAACGCTCTTAGCTACAGCTTTCGTTAATGCAAGATCATATCCTGCTTTCGTTCCGTCACAATCCATACTTGTCAGAAGAATTTCACCGGCGCCAGATTGTTCCGCTTTCACGGCCCATTCCACCGCATCAATTCCCATATCCACTCTGCCGCCATTTTTAAAGATATTCCAGCCGGAACCATCCTCTCTGCGCTTAGCATCAATAGCAACTACCACACACTGGCTTCCGAACTTATCGGCCGCCTCACTGATTAAAGCCGGATTCATAATTGCTGCCGAATTGACTGCCACCTTGTCCGCACCTTCACGAAGAATCATTTTGAAATCCTCTACCGTACGGATTCCGCCTCCGACCGTAAACGGAATAAATACATTCTCTGCAACACGGCGTACCATATCTGCCTTAATCTCTCTGGCATCCGAGGATGCTGTAATATCTAAAAAGACCAGTTCATCCGCACCTGCAGCATCATAAATCTTCGCTACCTCAATCGGATCCCCTGCATCCCGCAAATTCACAAAATTGGTCCCTTTGACCACCCGGCCATTATTCACATCCAGACAAGGGATAATTCGTTTCGTATGCATCCTACTTTTCCTCCCTGCAAATAGTGATAAAATTCTTCAAAATATGCAGTCCGACCTCAGAGCTCTTTTCCGGATGGAACTGACAGGCAAAGATATTTCCATGTTCTATTGCTGCATGAATCAGTGTTCCATATTCTGTCGTTGCCGCCACATCGTCGATATTCCCTGCTTTCAGATAATAGGAATGCACGAAGTACACGTAAGAATCCTCTTCAATCCCTTGAAAAAGACGGCTCTCCTTCGGGAATTTCAGGGAATTCCATCCGATATGCGGAACCTTCAGCTTCCCATCATCCGGAATCCGCACAATCTCTCCCGGTAACAGAGCCAGTCCCTGCACGCCCGGCGTTTCATCACTTTTTTCAAACATCAGCTGCAATCCAAGGCAAATTCCAAGAAAAGGGATCTGCTGCTCCACTACTTCATGAATCACCGGTTCCAGTTCATAGCCTCGAATCCTTGCCATGGCATCTCCAAAAGATCCTACCCCCGGAAGAATCACACCATCTGCACTTAAGATCTTCTCCGGATCTCTCGTAATTACCGCTTCCTCTCCCAGGAACTGGATGGCCTTTTCCACGCTCTTAATATTACCGGCATCATAGTCGATTATTGCTATCATACATTGTCTCCCATGTCAATAAAAGCTTCTTCATCCGGAAGTACATCCTCCGGTACAGAAGGTGTTTCTTCTACCGGTTCCTCGCCGGGAAGATAAAATTCTGTTCCATGAAGTATGGAATCCAGCTTTCTTGTGTAAGTTTCATTATCATAACCGTTAATTTCCACTGCTTCCTCTGGCGATACCCCGTAATCATTCTGTAAAATAGTACAGATCTGCTGATAGATTTCTGTCAGCTCATTCCGTGAACCACTCGTGTCGGAACCCGCAAGTTCAATGTATAGATTTACTCCCTGGAATAGCGCATCCAGTGCTTCCATATCCTCGCCAAGAGCCATCCGGTTATGATAGGAATCCAGCTTATGCTGCAAAGAAAGAACCTCTGTTGCACGCTGAAACATAATCTCATCGCTGCTTCCCAGCTTTTTATTATTCAACTGCTCATAAACGGTCTTATAATCTCCTGCATAAAAAGCTCTTCTTGCCTCTGTTTTATCTGCATATTCCGGAAGGAAACTACTTAAAAAGGTAATCGCAGCAATCAATGTCGCACAGAATGCAACCAGCACAATCGTCGCCCTTCTGGTGAGAACCTTTGGTTCGGGCAGACGCTTTTCTTTTTCCTTCTTTTCCTTCTTTTCTTTTTTCTTCTTTTTCTTTGCAGGAGCCCCTCCGGCATTCTCTCCTTCTTCTTCCTCCGCTCCTTCTGCAGGAACAGCCTTGCCTGCCTTTTTGCTTTTTTTCTTCTTATCCTTCTTCTTTTTCTTATTTGCGTCCTCGTTATCCAGTTCTTTGATGATTTCAGCATTTTCACCGGTAGCATTCTCAGCTCCTTTACTTACCTCATCCTCAATTTCCTCTGCTTCTTCCGTTAAAAAATGCCAAAGTCTTGCAAAAAATCCGGATTTCTTTTCCATTCCGGCTTCCGCATCCTTATCCTGAATGCTGTCTAATGCATCATCAAGGGACACTTTCGTGCCTTCATCCGTCATGAAACTGACTTCATCCACTGCTTCACCGGTTTCCTGATTTGCTGCTCCTTCCGCCTCTCTGGCTTCTTCCGGTTCTGCCTTGGTCTTTCCAAACAATTTCTTCCGGGGCTTTTTTTCTTTCTTTTCTTTTTTAGCCCTTTTCTCTTTTTTCTTTTTTGCCTTGGAATTTTCTGTAGAATCCTCTGTACTATCTGCTTCTTCTGTCGCAGAAGTGCCTTCTGAGGGTGCTTCCTTGATTCCTTCCAGAAGAGCTAACATATCTGCATCACTGGTATCCAGACTTTCATTGTTATCAACCTTCTTCAACATCTCATTAATATCGGAAAGATCTTTATCCGTACCAGCCATCTGATCAAGAAGTCCTGTGACATCCTCTTCGGACTGATCCTTTCCCAGTGCATTATTTTCATCTTCTACACGATCTCCTGCCGGCTTCTCTTCTGCTTCCTGTGGCTCCGGCTCCTGCTCGCCATCCTGCTCCTTCATGGACATCAGCAACTCATCCAGATCTGATTTCCAAGCTTCCTTCGGCTCAGATTCTGACGTGTCTCCTGTTGTTTCCGCAGACTCCACCGGTTTCCATCCAGAATCATCGGCACTTTCATCCTGCATTACTTCGGCAATTTCCTGTTCCATCTCCTCTGCGGTATTGTCAGGCATTGCTTCACCTGCCTGATCTGCCTTAGCTTCTACCGGCTCCTCAATCAATTCATCAGGCTCCACATCAATTATTGGTTCCTCCGGCTTTTCAATTGGTTCTTCCACAGGTACTCCAATGATTTCTTCCTCCCCTGCATCCACAACCTCTTCCGGTTTTCCTGACTCTTCTGCCATATCAGCAGACCGGTCCGGCTCTATATTCTCTAAATCCTCTAGCAGACTGCTAAGATCCTCTGTGGAAAAATCAGACTTTTTGCTTTCTGCTTTATTCATATCCTGCATCGCTTCTTCCATGGATCTAGGTTCATTATCCATCATGGATTTCAGCAAATCATCTAAATATTGTTCTTCTGATCCCATACCTGTCCCCTCCAGTTCATACAGACCTAGTTTATCATATTAATATTATTTCGACAATTCCCTTAGGAAGCCTGCCGGGTTTTGACAAATTCCCTGTGCCTTCCCCTCAATTTCTTCCGTAATCTGGTACAAAGAGCTATGTACACGATACATATAAGCTTTATTATTAATAAAGGTCATCTTCTCAAACGGCCAACGGATCACCGTCGGATACGCCATACCGACTCCCAGTTCCAGCACGCAAAGTTCCCGGTTCAACGTGCCCTGCAGCCATTTCATATACAAAGACCACTGGGAAAGATAACCAGCCTCTACATAATTATTTGCTTCCACATGATTAAACCCAAGGTGCTTCCCACACTGCGGACAGACAGGAAGATGCAGTTCCGTTTCCAGAATCTTTCCTGCAACAAGAGCTTCCATTTCTGATTCCAGCTCCGGATACATTTCTTTCACCGGATAAAGCTCTGTGTGACCGCCATCCTCACACTGCAATCTCCGCAAGTCACCACAAGGCGTAACAACCCGGTTCAAATCCAGTTCAGAATCCCAGATGCTTCCATCCTGACATAAAGAAACAATAAAATAATTCTTATGCTCCAATAACTTTGCAAGATTCTGATAAATCTCCTGATTTTCTTTTAAACCCCTCTGTAAAAAATAAGCTAAGAGATACGGATGAACGGCAGCATTTTCTACTTTTTCACAAGCTGCCCGGTACTCCGGTGATTTTCGGATTTTACGATAAAAATCCAGTTCTTCGCCCAATCCAATCAGAACCATCTGTGAACCGGCAATTTTTTCTTTTATATCTGTCATAAACCCATTCCTTGTTCTTTGTTGTTATTATCAAAATTGATCCCAGCACACACGTTTGCTTTCAATCAATATTTCACTAAAAATAAAATTATTTGATTCAGCTTCCAATACATATTGCTACTAAAAAGGAGCCGATCAGCTCGGCTCCTCATTCTCTTACTTCTTCACCAAATCATCAATAATTCGAACCAGGTTTGCAATCTCCGGTTTGGATAGCTGTGCATCCGCTCCAAGCGCCTCGCCCTTCTTTTTCATTTCTTCATTTACCAGTGATGAAAAGATGACAACCGGAATATCTTTCGTTGCATCATCGGATTTAATTAACTTCGTCAGACGATGTCCATCCATCAATGGCATTTCAATATCAGTGATGACGCATTGTACATGATCCTTTAATGTGCCATCCGCCTTACAGGACTGAATCACATCATACGCTTCCTGACCATTCTGTGTGTGGATCAGATTGTCATATCCCGCTTTCTTTAAGGAATCTACGATCAGCTTGTTTAATAATACGGAATCCTCTGCAATCAGAATCGGCACACTGCTTCTCTGACGAACTCCCAGACCCTCAATCTCACTTACCTTAAGTCCTGTCTCCGGATTAATATCGGAAACAATCTTCTCGAAATCGAGAATAATAACCAGACGGTTGTCCAACTTCACAATACCGGTTGAAATACTGTCTTCGGATGTGGAAACAGTAGCTCCCGGCTTAATAATCTGTTCCCAGGAAATTCTATGTATTCCCTTTACTGTATCAACATGAAATGCAATGTCGAGCATATTGAAATTCGTAATAATAAACAAACCGCCCTCTTCCGATACACCTCTCTGCAGACAATTCTTCAAATCAATTGCTGTAATCATGGTATCTCTCGGCATAAAAATACCTTCAATGCTCGGATGGGAATTCGGTACGGGAGTAACTTTCTGATAAGGTATAATTTCCTTAATCTTTGCTACGTTAATTCCGTATGCGTTTCCATCCAGTTCAAACTCCAATACTTCAAGTTCATTCGTTCCGTTTTCAAGAAGAATTTTTGTATCCATATATACCACCTCATTCTTAAGACCTTCTGTAAACCAAATTATAGCATAGATTCAATTATCAGACAACTATATTTTCCATATAAAGATAAGGCACTATATTTTCCATATAAAGATAAGAAGTATTATATAAAAAAAGAGTTTACAAATGTAAACTCCGTAAAATCCTTTAAAACCTTGTTTATACCTTCAAAACCGATACCGAACCATTTTCCATCTTCTTTCCAAGTTAAGCTTCCGGTCGATTAGTACTTATCCGCTCAATACATTACTGCACTTACACTCTAAGCCTATCTACCTCGTCGTCTTCAAGGGACCTTCTTCTTGCGAATC
>Ga0129315_1000393_pt1 | contig 38421 bp, 29 predicted proteins | sample Cm827metagenome_FD_94432 | JGI IMG/M metagenome (GOLD analysis project Ga0129315, IMG submission 94432) | Eastern black-and-white colobus group fecal microbial communities from Wisconsin, USA - Cm827 metagenome | ecosystem: Host-associated > Mammals > Digestive system > Large intestine > Fecal... | reverse complement strand
TTACATGGATATAAAGTTCGTGCATTACAATATTTAATAAAACCTATTAAGACAATAGATTTATATTATTGTTTAAATAGCACATTAGATAGAATTACTAGTGAAAAAGAAGATTCTTCACTAGTTTTAGAAACAGGAAAAAAAATTATAAAATTAGATTATAATAAAATACAGTATTTTATAATGTTTTCTCCATATATAGATATTCATACAAGTACTGAAAAAATTACTATAAGAAAGAATATAGGTGAGATAGAAAAGATTTTGCCAAGTGAATATTTTATTAGATGCCATAGATCTTATATAGTAAATGTAAAATATATTAAATCAATAATAAAAAATAATATATTATTAGAAAATGGGGTTAAGATACCTATAAGTAGAGGAAAATATAAAGAAGTTAATGATACTTTTATAAATTATATTTGTGAATAAGGATTGAAATAGTTTATGATAATTTTACATGTATTAGAAGGAATAACTAACTTACTAAGTTCACTTATGATAATATACTTTTTTAATACAATAATGGAACCTAAAATTAAAAAGTGTAGTAAATTATTTACAATATTGATGATTGTTTTTTATTCATTAATATCAACAATAAACATCAATAAAGTATTTATTCACATGAGTGGAATTAAAATAATTAGATTTATGCTTTTTTATTATAGCTTATTAATAATGTATCCTCTTTTATTTAGAAAAGGCAGGGTATCAGAAAAGTTTTTTTTATCTTCCTTATATATTACTATAATGGTAGTAAGTTCTTTTATAATATACATTATAGTTTCAATGTTATTTAATATAACCTTTTCCGAGATGTTTCTATATACTAATTACAAAAGAGTTATAGTAGTATTATTTATCAGATTATTTCAATTTGTACTTATATGGTTCTTTTTGAATAATATAAATTTTATAAAATACATAAAAGATATAACATTATATATAGTTGCAGCTATATTACTTTTTAATCATATATTAATATTCATTATAGAAAGAGCATTAATAGTAAATATAAATACAGTGAATAAGGATACTATAACCATTTTATTTATTTTATGCAGTATACAAGTATTGTCAATATATATATTAAATATATTTTCAAAGGAAATGGAAGAAAAGTTCATATTAAAAATGGATTTAGATCGTAAAATTCATGATAAGGAAATTATAGATATGTATACTGAAATGGTTGGTTGGAAACATGATTTCAGAAATCATATAAGTATGATATCTGGTTTATTACAAGTAAGTACTAAAGAAGATGTTATTTCATATATAAATGAAATAGATAGTAGTATTACTAAATTAGATAAAAATATATATACAGATAATATAGCCATAAATTCTATATTAGTAAGTAAAATTAAAGCAGCTGAAGGGAAAAATATACATATAAGCTTAAATTTAAAAATAAATTCAGATATAAAAGTTTCTAGTGTAGATATATGTACTATACTTGGTAATCTTCTTGATAATTCTATTGAAGCTTGTGATAACATTAAGGACTATAGATTTATTAATTTAAAAATAGCATCAGAAAAAAATATATTAGTTATTAAGATAAGTAATAATACTAGTAGTGGCTATGTAAATGAAATAGATGGTAAATTTATATCATCAAAGAATAATTATATGAATGGAATTGGTTTAGTTCAAGTAGATAATATAGTAAAAAAATATAATGGGTATGTTAATAGACATCATAAAAATAATATATTTACTACATATATAATGATACAGCAAGATAAGAAAATAAGTTAAGGATACTGTTTTATAGCAGTATCTTTTTTATTATACGAGGAATTTATAAAAATATTACCCTGTGAATAATTTTTTATAGTAAACTTTCCATAAAGTAATTATAAATACAATTAGACTACAAAAAAATACATTTTACGACAAAAATAAATTTCATTAAGATAATTAAAGTAAAATAAAAATATAGAAGGATTTATATAAAGCAAATTTACTTTATGAGGTTTAATGATATGATACTGAAAAGATTAATGATATTTATTTTAATATTTATTTTGATTCCTATAAAGACCCATGCAGAAGTACTAAATGATTCTAAATTTGAAAGTATATCTATTAATGATGGCCTTTCAAATGAATATGTAACAACTATATTTCAAGATAGCAAGGGATATATGTGGATAGGCACAAAAGATGGTCTTAATAGATATGATGGTGAAATAATAAAAATATATAACTGTAATGTTGAAGATGACAATACTTTAAGTTCAACATTTATAACAACTATAGAGGAAGACAGCAAAGGAAATCTTTGGATAGGGACTGATAATGGATTAGATTTCTTAGTTAGAGATACAGACACCATTATAAGAATGAAAGATATAGATGATAAATATAATTTAGGTAATTTAAAGATAACATCACTATTAAAGAGCAGTTTTGAAGAGAATATTATGTGGGTAGGTACAGAAAATGGTTTAATTAAGATTAATATAAAGGATGAAACAATTGAAGCATTTTATAACCGCCAAAGTGATAATAATACCTTAACTAGTTCATCAATAACATGTTTAGAAGAAGATGAAAATAACTATCTGTGGGTGGGAACTAGATCAGGAATAAATATAATAGATAAAAATTCTGTAATAAGTAATAATAAAGAAAATGATAAATTATTTATCAACTATATATCAAAAGATGAACTAGGTAACATGTGGATATCCACTAAACAAGGTATCATTATTATAAATATAAGAGAAGATAAAAAGGATCATATATATGTAATTAATAGTGAAGTAGTTAAAAAGTATAATGTAAAAGAAAATACTGTAACTACTATTTATAATTCTAAAGATAATAAAGTGAATTTTTATAATAATTTTATCTTAAATGATAGTAAAAATAATGTTTGGTTATCTACAAGTAATGGTGCAATAAAGTATTTGAGAGATAAAGGTAACTTTAATGTATACAGAAAGGATATAAGTAGTAAAAATTCAATTTCTAGTAGTGTTATAACCTGTTTTTATGAAGATTCTAATGGAACTATTTGGATTGGAACAGACAAGGGAGCTAATATATTAAATGATAAAGCTACATTTAATTATATTAGTAAATGGAATAGGAATATAGTATCTATATTACAACATAATGATAATATATGGATTGCTACTAAATTCAATGGAGTATATATATATGAAGCAGAGAGTGGTAATTTAAAAAGTTGGCTATATGAGAAAAATAGCTTTAGTTTAAGTGATAGATATATAAAAACTATGTTTAAAATAGATAATAGGTATATGGTTCTAGTAACTAATAAAGAAATGATAGCTTTAGATACAGTGGATAAGGTATATACAAAAATAATAATAGGAGAGGATTATTCTTCAGAACTAAATTATTTATACAGCGATGAAAAAGAAATATGGATAGCAACAACAAATGATTTTTACTCTTATAATATAGAAAAAGACAAAAGAAATTATTATAGCGAAAGTATGAGAGAGCTTGGAATAAATCCAGGAGTAATAAAGTACATTTTACAAGATAATAAATGTGAAGATATTCTTTGGTTAGGTGGAGTTGAAATTGGCTTAATTAAATTCCACAAAGAAAAAGGGGTTATAGAAAGATATATAAATGATCCTTCAAAAGAAACCTCTTTAATTAACAACTATATAAATTGTATGACATTTGATAATTCAGGAAACTTATGGATAGGAACAAATGTAGGACTTAGTAAATTTGATTTAAATACAAAGGAATTCACTTCTTACACTACTTCAGAAGGATTATCTAATAATTTTATCAATTCAATATTAATTGATGATAACAATCATATTTGGATAAGTACTAATAAAGGGTTAAATAAGTATGATATAGATAAAGATACCATTATTAAATATACTATAATGGATGGCTTATATGGATATCAATTTAATTTAAATTCAAGTTTAAAGCTTAAAGATGGAAACATAATATTTGGTAGTACTGAAGGGCTTACCTACTTTAATCCAAATGACATAGTTGATTATAAAATGCTTAAAGATGAAGTAGTAATTGGAGATATTTTCGTTGGACATAATAGAGTTTCCTATGATGGAAAAGAAATTGTTTTAGATTACAATTATAAAAATTTATATATTAATTATTTTCTACCTAATTATGAAACTTTAAATAATATAACTTATGAATATATGTTTGAAGGAATTGACTCAAGATGGATATATATGGATACTAGTAATGAAATCTATTTAAAATCTTTAGAACCTGGAAAGTACACTTTAAAAATAAGAGCTAGAGATGGACATGGTGAATTAACTAAAGAAACAAAAATTAATATAAGGGTAAAAGATCCTTTTTGGAAAACACCCTTAGCTTATATAATATATTTACTAATATTACTAGTAATTATTATTTATATATTTAATTATGTTAAGATATTACAGCACCTAGTAAATCAAAAAACAATGAAACTTAATAAACAGTTAGAAGAGAATAAAAAGTTAAGTAAAGAACTAATAAATAATGAAAAGTTTAAAAATAATTATTTTGTAAATTTATCTCATGAGCTTAGAACACCAATAAATGTTATTGTATCAACGGTACAACTAATAAATTTACTTAATAAAGATAAAAATATCACTCATGATAAAATAAATCAATATATGAGTATTGTGCATAAAAGTTGTAATAATCTATTAAAAATAATAAATGATATTATAGATAGTTCAAAGATAGAAACTGGAAAATATAAAATTTCTAAGAAGAATAATGATATAGTTTATATAGTTGAAGAAGCCGCACTTAATATGAGTAATTATATAGAAGATAAAGGTTTATCCCTAATAATTGATCCTGATATGGAAGAGAAGATAATATCCTTTGATGAAACAGAAATAGAAAGGTGCATAATTAACTTATTAGGTAATGCAGTTAAATTTACTAAAGAAGGCGGGGAAATTAGATTATATATTAAGGAAGTTGATGACTACATTGAGATAATTGTAGAAGATACTGGTATTGGAATATCAAAATCAGATCAAGAATTTATATTTAAGAGGTTTTCACAGGTAGAAGGTACTGGAGTTATAAAGGCAACTAGTAGTGGTATTGGACTTACCCTTGTTAAATATATAGTTGAACTTCATGGTGGATATATTAAACTTGAAAGTGAAGTTAATAAAGGTAGTAGCTTTACTATAGGCCTTCCTAATGTATTAGAAAAATGTGAAGAAGAGTATGATAGGAAATTTTCTAATAAGGGGATAATACATTCTTTAAATGATAAGGATATTTTAATGGATTAACAAGTTATATAGAACTAGAATATTATGTATATGGTAATCGTGTATTTTAGTATAACTTATAGCAATTGGAAAAAAGATATATTAGTACATATAAGTATTAATATATCTTTTTTATTATTTAAAATTTATAATATAGATAATGCAGTTGTTATAAATTGTAATTGATTTAATAATAAGATATAATAAAATTGAAATATTTTAATGAAGATAGAGTGTTTTTTATATTTAATTTTATGTTTATTTTAATAAAATAATTTGGAGGAAATAGAATGGATAGAAGAGATTTTTCTGACTTAGAAGATCAGATTATGAATACAGTGAAAAACGCCTTTAATGCTATAGATTTCGTAAATTTAAAAAGAGATATTAGCTATAAAGCTGAAGATACAATAAATGAATTTAAATCAAAGCTAAATGAATTTAATATAAAAATAGAAAATAATTATAATAACTTAAATAAGAAGGCTAAAAATAATATATCAACATACATTGATAAAAGACCAGCTGGAACTGTATCAGGAATTGTTTATATGATATTTGGCTTATTAGGCACTATGTTTTTTGGAATTTTATCATTAGTATTTATAATATTTATGTCATTTTTCAGTAAATTAGTTGCTGATACATTAGGGGCCTTTATAGTAATAGTTTTACTTTTAGGAATAAGCTTAGGTTTATTATTTAGAGGTGTAAATTTAAGAAAAAGAATAAAGCGTTTTAAGACTTATGTAAGATTTATTGAAGATAATAGTTATTGCTTAATTAAAGACCTAGCTAGATTTGCTAAAGAAAAAGAAGCTTTTGTTATTAAAGATCTTAATAAAATGATAAATTTAGGTATGTTTACAGAAGGTCATATAGATGATGAAAAAAATTACTTTATGTTAAATGATGATGTTTATACTGATTATTTAAAATTAAAAAAGCAACAAATGGATAAGGAAGAATTAGATAAAAAGGCAAAGTTAAATAGAAATATAAATGATTCTGAAGAAGAAGAATTAAATTCTATAATTAAAATGGGAAGAAAGTATATTGAAGAAATAAAATCTGTAAGAAATGAGCTTTATAAAGAAGAAATAGCTCTTAAGATAGATAAATTACAAGGCATAGCAAATCAAATACTTAATTATGTTGAACAGAATCCTAAAAAGCTTCAAGAAGTTAATAAATTTATAAATCATTATCTTCCTATTACTATAAAGCTTATTAATTCATATAAGGATTTAACTAAGCAAACAGTACAGGGAGATAATATAATGAATGCTAAAAATGAAATCGAAAAAAGTATTGATATTATAAATAATGCCTTTGAAAATTTATTAGATGATTTATATGAAGATATTGTTTTAGATATTTCAACAGATATTTCTGTTCTTAAAACCTTATTTAAACAAGAAGGATTAACAGAAGAGGATTTCAAAAAATAAGCTTGAAGTAAAAGGGAGGAATTTATAATGAGTGATGGATTTAAAGAGGATATTAATTTAAAGCCTGAATTAGTTTTCGAACCAATAGTGGAAGAGGTTGCTAATTTAGAAGTTAAAGAAGATAAAAAAGAGGAAATAATTGATGAAATTAATTTAACAGATGAAGAAAAACGTATGGTAGATGAATTTGTAAATAAAATAGAAATAAAGAATTCAAATTCTATTTTACAATTTGGAGTAGGAGCTCAAAAGAAAATTTCGGATTTTTCAGAAACAGCCTTAAATAATGTGAGAACTAAAGATTTAGGTGAAATTGGTGATATGCTTTCTAGCGTAGTTCATGAATTAAAGAATTTTGAAGATACAGAAGATAAAAAGGGCATCTTTGGTTTTTTCAAAAAAGGCAAGAATAAGATTTCTGAAATGAAGATAAAGTATGATAAGGTAGAAGATAATATTAATAAAATGTGTAATAACCTTGAAAAACATCAAATACAACTTTTAAAGGATATTGCAATGCTAGATAAGATGTATGAAATAAATAAGGCATATTTTAAAGAACTTTCTATGTATATACTAGCAGGTAAAAAGAAGCTTCAAAAATTAGAACAAGAGGAGCTACCTAAATTACAAGAAAAAGCAAGAATTACTGGACTTCCTCAAGATGCCCAAGAGGTAAATGATTTTCTTGCACTTTGTAATAGATTTGAAAAGAAGATTCATGATTTAGAATTAACTAAGATGATTTCTCTTCAAATGGCACCACAAATTCGTTTAATTCAAAATAATGATTCTTTAATGTCTGAGAAGATACAATCAACAATAGTTAATACTATCCCTCTTTGGAAGAGTCAAATTGTTTTAGCTTTAGGAGTTGCGCATTCTTCTAATGCAGCAAAGGTTCAAAGTGAAGTTACAAATATGACAAATGAACTTTTACGTAAAAATGCAGAAATATTAAAAACTTCAACTATAGAAACTGCAAAGGAATCAGAAAGAGGAATTGTTGATATTGAAACCCTTAAGGTTACTAATGAATCTTTAATTTCAACTCTTGATGAGATACTTCGTATACAAACAGAAGGACGTCAAAAGCGTAAGGAAGCTGAAGTTGAATTAAGAACTATAGAAGATCAACTAAAAAATAAACTTTTAAATTTTAAAACTCAATAATATTTATAAATAAAGCAAATGCTTCTCTTTTGGTACAGTAAAAAGCTGTTTATTATAAGAGAAGTTTTTTTATTACATTTCTAGGAGAAAAGAACATAAAATTACAATTTTCTTAATATTCTGAAAAACTTTTGAAAAAAATAATGTGTAAAATGTATACTTAATATAAAGTCAAAATAAAAATTATTAAAATGAGGAGGGTTTTATGAATAAGAAATTAACTAACGAAGTTGGTGCTCCTATTGGAGATAATCAAGATGTCCTTACAGCAGGTAAAAGAGGACCAATGGTTATGCAAGATGTCTGGTTTCAAGAAAAACTTGCTCACTTTGATAGAGAAGTAATACCAGAAAGACGTATGCATGCCAAAGGAAGTGGTGCCTTTGGTACATTTACTGTAACACATGATGTTACTAAATATACTAAGGCAAAGATATTTTCTGAAGTTGGAAAACAAACAGAAATGTTTATTCGTTTCTCTACAGTTGCAGGGGAACGTGGTGCTGCTGATGCAGAACGTGATTTAAGAGGTTTTGCAATGAAATTCTATACTGAAGAAGGAAATTGGGACTTAGTAGGTAATAATACTCCTGTATTCTTCTTTAGAGACCCGCTTAAATTCCCAGATTTAAACCATGCTATAAAGCGTGATCCAAAAACTAATATGAGATCTCCACAAAATAACTGGGACTTCTGGACATTATTACCTGAAGCACTTCATCAAGTAACAATTACAATGAGTGATAGGGGAATTCCTGCAACATATCGCCATATGCATGGCTTTGGAAGTCATACTTTTAGTTTAATTAATGATAAAAATGAAAGAGTTTGGGTTAAGTTCCATATGAGAACACAACAAGGAATAAAAAATTTAACAGATGAAGAAGCTGAGCAATTAATTGCAGTAGATAGAGAAAGTAGTCAAAGGGATTTATTTAATGCTATTGAAAGAGGAGATTTCCCAAGATGGACTATGTATTTCCAAATCATGACTGAGGAACAAGCTAAAAATCATAGAGATAATCCTTTTGATTTAACAAAGGTTTGGAGTCATAAAGAATATCCTTTAATTCCAGTTGGTGTAATAGAACTTAATAGAAATCCTGAAAATTATTTTGCAGATGTTGAACAGGTTGCCTTTAATCCAGCACATATTGTTCCTGGTATAGGGTTCTCACCTGATAAGATGCTACAAGGTAGATTATTTTCTTATGGAGATGCTCAACGTTATCGTTTAGGTGTAAATTTTAATTCTATACCAGTAAATGCAGCTAAATGTCCAGTTTCAAGTTTTCATCGTGATGGACAAATGCGTGTTGATGGAAATTATGGAGCAACAAAGCATTATGAACCAAATAGTTATGGAGTATGGCAAGATGACAATTCTTATAATGAGCCACCTCTTGAAATTAGTGGATATATGGATCATTATAGTCAATACGATGATAAAAATGATGATTGTTTCTATCAACCAGGTGATTTATATAGATTAATGACAGAGGATAAAAGAGAACTATTAATTGGAAATACAGTAAGACATATGGGTGATATTACTGAAAACATAAAATACAGACATGCTGCCCATTGTTATCTTGCAGATAGAGAATATGGTGAAAGAATGGCTAAAGCATTAAATCTTAACTTAGACCATGTTATAGAGCTTTCACAAATGAGTCGTGAAGAAAGATTTAAAGCTACTATGCCTAAGCAGTAAAAAAATAAAAATTCTTATCCATTAATGCACAAAAAGAGATAATTAATCTATTATGTAATATAAGGTTTAATTAATTGTTCTTTATTATACAAAATGGAGGAAATGTTATTATGAATTATAACAATACAAATACAAAAGATAATTTATGTGTAACAAATAATTGTGCAACTGTTACAAGCAAGAATCAAACTTTAACTGAGCAAATTCCAGTAACACCTGATGTTATTGCACCAGGTCCTGTAGTTGTTAAGCTTCCAGTAGTATTAGCAGAAGTAAATGTTACAATTCCTGTTGAAGCTGCTATAAAATTAGATAAGGAAGTTATAGAAATTAAGAGAATAAGAAAAAATGTATTTTTAACTCAATCTCGTATTATTCCATTTTCTCAAGATAGTGAATTTGGTACTGGAATATTATTTATAGAAGGATTTATTAGAAAGAATATTGAGTACGCAACAAAAACTTGTAGCACACCAAAAACTCCTAATATATGTGGATATATAAGACATTGTACAGTTGAAGTACCTTTTAGTTTTTCAACAAGAGTAACTTTTATTAGACAACCAATTTTCAGTGCAAATTTTGGACCAAGTGAATTAGAATTCTTTACAGATAAACGTAGAGGCTGCGATGCTTGTGCAGATCCAATAATAGGACGTAATACTTGTGATCAAAGCTTTTTCAATGTAGAAATATTTAATGAAAAGCCTTTTACAGAATTAGTAAGAGCAGATATTGCAGAAGTTGATATTCACACAAGACCATATTCAAATTGTGATGCTCCTATAGAACAAAACTTTACTGAACTTACAGAAAAAGTGGTAGTTAATTTAACATTAAAAGTATTACAAAAACAACAAGTAAATGTTACAGCATTAGGAATCTAATAATTACGATATAATAGTTAAGTAAAATGTAATATTGAATATTTTCCTCAATAGCTTTTAATATAATGGCTATTGAGGACTTTTTATGTTTATACTTAATTTACTAATGTACTAAAAGGACAGAATTTGTATATTATACATTAAATAGAATGAATTAACTATGCTTAGATAAAAATGGAGGAAGCCCTAAAATGAATGATAATAAAATAATTATTAATGATTGTAAAACTGTGTCTAATTCTTGTTCATCAGTTAATTCTAAGGTACAACCATTAACTAAAGAAACTGATATAATACCTGATACTATTGAATGTGGGCCTTTAGTTGTAAAAATTCCAGTAGTTCTAGCAGAGGTAAAAGTTACACTTCCCATTGAAGCTACTATTACTTTAGATAAGGAAGTTTTAGAGATTAATAGAATAAGGAAAAATGTGTTTTTAACTCAATCCCGCATAATTCCATTTTCTGAAGATAATTGTAGAGATAATGGAATACTTTTTGTAGAAGGATTTATTAAGAAGAGTATTGAGTATGTACCTAAAACTTATAGTGCAGAAGGTACTCCAAATAATTGTGGATATATAAGATATTCAAATTTTAATGTACCATTCAATTTTACAACAAGAATTACTTTTATTAGAGAGCCTATTTTTATGGGAAATTCAATTCCTTGTGAAATAGAATTTTTTACAGATAAAATTAAATCTTGTGATGAATGTTCAGATACTATTGTTGGTAGTAATCCTTGTGATGAGAGTTCTGCTATAACAGAAGTTTTTAATGAAAAACCTTTTACTGAATTAGTTAGGGCAGATATTATTGAAGTGGACATTAATACAAATGCAATTTCTAACTGTACATCTCCTACAGAACAAACATTTACTAAAGTAACAGAAAAAATAGTTTTAAATTTAACTTTAAAAATATTACAAAAGCAACAAGTAAGAATAACAGCAGAATAATTATTAAATAATTGGGAATCTTTAATTTTATATATTATTTAATAATAAAGCAGACCTAAAACTTAAAAAAGAAGTTTTAAGTCTGCTTTATTATATCTCTTTATAAGATAAATAAAAAAAATTTATATCACTTATTAAAACTACTCTATATTTTATACTTACAATAACAAAGATTGTTAAATAAGATACAAAGAATTTGAAAAGAGTTATATTTATGTTAAAATAATGATGCTTTTTTTAGTGACTATAAATATTTAACTCTACATAAGTTAAATTATAAATGATAAATGGAATAGGAAGAACAATAGGAGTTATGCAAAAAATGAAAGAGAAATTAAATCTTAGAAAATATTCAGCAAAGGAATTTAGTGCTATGGTGGGATTACCCTATAGTTCTCTTAGATACTTTGAAAGAATTGAGTTATTAAAGCCTAAAAAGGAAGCTAATAATTATAGAAGCTTTACTCATTTTGATGCTTTTAAACTAAATAGATTTAAGCATTTTAGGTCCTTAGGTATTAGTGTAGAGGATTCTCTAGAACTAATTGAAAATAGTGATGTAGATTCAGTTATAGAAAAGCTTAATGAAAGAAAAAATGAAATAGAAAAAGAAATGGAAAAATTAAATGAGCAATTAGAAGGTATAAATAGTACTAGAAAAAATTTAGAAACAGTAAAATCAGGAAAGAATAAGTACCAAATCAAATATATTAAAGATAAAGTTTTTATACCTGCATCTAAAGGATTAGATTTTACTATTTCAGAGTATGATACTTTTTCAAAATTTGTAGATATGCTACCAATTTCAGAATATTGTAGTCGTATAAAAAATGAGTATATTTATAATATAGATAAGATTCAAAAAGATTATGGAATATCCCTAGATTTAGATGTAGCAAAAAGTAGAGGAATTGAGTTAAATAATCAAGGAGAAATATTAAAAATGGGGAAATGCTTAGTTTACTATGCAAATAATCATAATAAAAATGATAAATTTATTGAATTTATAGAAGATGCTTTAAAATATATTGAAAAAAATAATATGAAAGTTGTGGGAGATATTTATTTTAATGGAGTAAAGCTTAAATATGAAGATGGAAGTAAAGGATTTATTATATATATACCTGTAGAATAAAATGTATTGACATTGCACTAAGTGCAACCTTTATACTCTGAGTTGGATTGATATAAATTTGACAAATTAGGGGGAATACTTAGTGAAAAAGAATGTAAAAAGATTATTAAGTAGCATGTTATCAATTATCATGTTACTAGGATTAGTATCCTGTAATTCAGGTAACAAGAAACTATCTTTTACACCTGGAGAGTATACAGCTGTAAGTGCTGGTAAAAATGGAGATGTAAAAATAAAGACAGTATTTGATGAAGAATCAATAGTTTCTGTTGAAGTTTTAGAAAGTAATGAAACAGAAGGTATTTCAAATGAAGCCATTGAACGTACTATAAAGTCAATTGTTGATGGACAAACTTTAGAAGTAGATGTAACATCAGGTGCAAGCTTAACTACTAATGCAATTGTTTCTGCAGTTGAAGATTGTGTAAAGCAAGCTAATGGAGATGTAGAAGCATTAAAGAATAATAAAAAAGAAGAGACAGCTTCTAAAAAAGAAGAAACTTATGATACAGATATAGTTATAGTTGGTGGTGGTGCTGCAGGTTTAACAGCTGCAATAAGTGCATCAGGTTTAGGTGCTAAGGTAATGGTAATAGAGAAAGGGGTAAGCCTTGCTGTTAGTAATGGAGCTAATGCAGGTGGTCCTATAGCTACTGGAACTAAGGTTCAAAAAGAAGAAGGAGAGGACCTTACAACAGAAGAATTATTTGAACATATGTCTGGATTTGGTAATAGTACAATTAATGATGCTTTACTTCGTAAGACGTTAGAAGTTACTGGTGAAACAATAGATATGTTAGCTGATTTAGGTTTAAGTGTATACTTAAGACAAGATGCTTATGGAGTAGGATTTAGAGCAAGACATGGAATAAAAGAAAAAGGCCTAGACAGAATGGGATTCTTAGCAGATAAAATAACTGCTAATGGTGGAACTATAATGTTAGAAACTACTGGAGAAGAAGTTATTTTAGACAAAGATGGAAATGCAGTAGGAATTAAGGCTACAAAGGCAGATGGAACAAAAGTTACAATAAATGCAGATGCAGTATTATTAGCTACTGGAGGATACTTAGGTGGCCAAGAAATAATTGAAAATAAATTTGGTAATATTACAATAAACCCACTTGGAAATACATTATCAACTGGTGATGGAATTAACATGACATTAGCAGCAGGTGGAGTAGAAGATAAAAACTGGGGTATAGTTGCAAATGAGTTCTCAGCTTCAAATTCAAAGGCAGGAACTTGGTCTATGGATTGTAATCAAAATTTAAGATTCGGTATATATGGTGGATTACTTGTTAATCCAGAAGGAAATAGATTCTTTAACGAAGAAATAATGGCTTCAGAACCATTAAGTGGTGCAGAAGCTACATTAAGATATGGAAAGTATTATGCTGTAATGGATGAAGCATATTATAATTCAGTTTGTGAACAAGGAATATTTAAGACTTTAGGTAGTCCAGAAAACTGGGTTGCAGGTGTAAGAAACTTATCTGATGAAGCACCAGCATCAAAAGCACATGTAAAAGTATTAACAGAAGCTAAAGCTCAATTACAAGAAGCAATTGACCAAGGTTGGGCTTATAAAGCTGATACAATTGAAGAGATAGCTGAAAAGTTTGGACTTGAAAATCTAGTTTCAACAGTAGAACAATATAATAAGTACTGTGAAGCAAAGTATGATAGTGAATTCTTAAAGGATCCAACATTCTTAACACCTATAAATAATGGGCCATACTATGTATTTGAATATGAACCAAGTGCATGGTGTACAATTGGTGGAGTTAAGGTTGATGATTCTTTAAGAGCTTTAGATAAAAATAATGAACCTATTAAAGGGTTATATGTAGCTGGAGTAGATGCAGGAAGCTTATTTACTGCACCATACTATGATAATGAAGGATCAGCATTTGGACTTTCTTTAGGATCAGGTACTTTAGCAGGAAGAAACATGTATAAGTATATAACTAGCAAATAAGCTAAATATATATATTTAAGTAAAGATATATTAGTATAGAAAACTATGCTGATATATCTTTTTTGTTTAAAAAACATATAAAAATTTGTATTATTTTGTATAAATTTAAAATATTTTGTGTTAAAATAATGTAAGTGTTAAAGGAGTGTTAATTATATGTGCATAAATATGATATGCAAAAGATAAATTAAAGGAAAATTGAGGTAGTAAAGACATGAGATATAAAATTTTAATATTCACATTAATAACATGTTTTTTAATAAATACTATTACACCTATAAGGGTTTCAGCAGCTCCATTGAAAAAAGAGAGTTTTGAAAAATTATCTATTGATGAAGGACTTTCTAATGAATATGTAACGACAATATTTCAGGATAGTAAGGGGTATATGTGGATAGGTACTATAGATGGCCTTAACAGATATGATGGAGAAAGAATAAAAATATATAATTGTAATAATGAAAGCAATAATTCTTTAAGTTCTACATATATAACAGCTATTGAAGAAGATTCTTATGGAAATATGTGGATAGCTACCAATAATGGATTAGATTTTTTAATTAGAGATACAGATGAAATTATAAGAATGAAGGATATTGAATATGATAAATATAATCTAGGGGATTTAAAAATTACTTCATTATTAAGGAGTAGCTACGATGAAGATGTTATGTGGGTTGGAACAGAAAATGGATTAATGAAATTTAATGTTAAAAGTAGGGAGTTTAAGACTTTTTATAATGAAAAGAATAATAAAAACTCATTAACCAATTCTTCGATAACTTCTTTAAGAGAAGGAAAAAATGGTGAATTATGGGTTGGTACTAAAGATGGAATAAATATAATAGATAAAGATTTAAATTTTATTTATAATGAAAAAGAAATTCATAGTGATAAATTGTACATATATCATATAGAAATAGACGAAGAAGGCAATGCATGGATATCAACAAAAGAAGGAATTCTTATTTTTGATTTAAGAGAAATAGAAAATGTATTTGTATGGATAGTTGATAATGATGGAATAAATATATACTCTCCTAAAGAAAAAAGAATAATAAAAACTTATAGTAATAAAATGGAAGATGAATGCTATAATAATAATTTTATTTTATCTGATAGTGAAAATAATATATGGATATCCAGTAGTAATGGTATATTAAGATATTTACCTAATAACAATGATTCAGAGATAATAAAAAAGAATGAAAATTTTAGTAATTCTCTTAGTAGTAATGTTATAACTTGCTTTTATGAGGATTTTAACAAGAATATTTGGATTGGAACGGATAAGGGAATAAATATATTAAATAAAAATAATCAATTTAATTATTTACTGGAACAATTATATTTAAATAATAAAAATATAGTATCTATATTGAATGATGATAAATACTTATGGATAGCTACTAAATATGATGGAATATATATTTATGATACTACAACTAGTACCTTGCTAGAAAGAATATATGACAATAGGCAGGGAATAAACTTAAGGAATCAGCATATAAAGAGTTTATTTAAATTAAATAATAATTGGGTTGTAATTATAACTAATAAGGGATTAATATCAGTTAACACCGTTGATTTTACATGTAAATATCATCTGGTTGAAGATGGTTATTCTTCAGAAATAAATTATTTATATAATGATGATGAAAATATTTGGATTGCATCCACATCAAACTTTTATTCCTATAATATAAGCACTGGAGAAAAAACATATTATACTGAAGACTTTAATAAATTTAAAATAAATCCAGGGCGTATAAAATACATATTACCAGATTATAAAGATGAAAATATTATTTGGCTTGGTGGAATTAACACAGGGTTAGTTAAATATCATAAGAAAAATGGAATTATAGAACAATATACTGATGATTCTTTAAATAATAACTATATAAACTGTATGAGTTTTGATAATTTAGGAAACTTGTGGATAGGAACTAATATATGTCTTAGTAAATTTGATTTAAATACAAAAAAGTTTACTATTTATACTACAGCTGATGGATTAACAAATAATTTTATAAACTCAATTTTAGTTGATGATAATAATAATCTTTGGATAAGTACAAATAAGGGCTTAAATAAGTTTTATATTGAAAAAGAAAGTTTTATAAATTTCACTAAAATGGATGGCTTATATGGATATCAATTTAATACAAACTCTTGTACAAAGCTTAAAAATGGGATAATGATATTTGGAAGTACAGAGGGAGTAACATATTTTCATCCAGATGACATAGCTATATCTAGTAAAAATAAGAATGAAGTTATAATTGGAGATGTTTTTATTGGAAAGAATAAAGTTATTTATGATGGAGAAGAATTAGTTTTAGATTATAATGATAAAAATTTATCTATTGACTACTTCTTACCAAATTACGAAAAGTTGAACAATATAACTTATGAATATATTCTTGAAGGGATTGATTCAGATTGGATATATGTAGGTGATAAAAGCAATTTAGATTTTAAATACTTAGAGCCAGGAAAATATATTTTAAAGTTAAGAGCTAGAGATGGAAATGGTGAATTAACAAAGGAGACAAGTATTAATATAAAAGTTAAAAATCCTATATGGAAAACCCCTTTAGCTTATTTAATATACATAATTTTATTTGTAGCAATAATTATTTACGTATTTAATTATGTTAAGATATTACAAAGACTAGTGGATCAAAAGACAAAGAAAATTAATAATCAATTAGAAGAAAACAAAAGATTAAGTAAGGAAATAATAGATAAAGAAAAATTCAAAAATAATTATTTTGTTAATTTATCTCATGAACTTAGAACACCAATAAATGTTATCTCAGCAACAGTTCAATTAATAAGTTCTTTAATTAGTGCTAAAAATATGACTTATGAAAAAGCTTATGAATATATGGATATTATAAATAGAAATTGTGGAAATTTATTAAAAATAATAAATGATATCATTGATACATCAAAAATAGAGACAGGCCAATATAGAATAAATAAAGAAAATAATGATATAGTATATGTAGTAGAAGAAGCAGCTCTTAATATGAAAAAGTTTATAGAAGAAAAAGGAATATCTCTTATAATTGATCCTTATATAGAAGAAAAAGTTGTATATTTTGATAGTACTGAAATAGAGAGAGTTGTTATTAATTTATTAGCTAATGCAGTTAAGTTTACTCCAGAGGGGGGAGAAATTAGAGTTTTTATTAAGGAAGTTAATAATTATATTGAAATTACTGTAGAAGATACTGGTATAGGAATAGCAAAAGAAGATCAAGAATTTATATTTAAAAGATTTTCACAAGTTGAAGGAACAGGCAGTAAAAAGGCAAGTAGTAGTGGAATTGGACTAACTCTTGTTAAGTATATTGCAGAACTTCATCATGGATATGTTAGGCTTGAAAGTGAAATTAATAAGGGAAGTAAATTTACTATAGGGATTCCAGTTATATCTTAAATTTTTATATTAAGTTATTAGGATTATTATATAGTTAAACTTAATAATATAGCACAAGAATAGATAATATAAAAATAAAGATTTAGTAACATAATTATTAGTGTGTAATATAATGTAATAGTAAGGCCTTAAAATAATATGGAGATGATTTAATATGTCAAATGAATGTTGTTTTGGACATGGATTAGATTATGGGCTAGAAAGTAAATTAGAATATGAATCACTAGTATTTAATGCTGGAACTATGAATGATGCTGAAGAGACTGAACCAGATACAGTACCACTTGGAAGTGCTAACTCACCTCTTAGAATATTAGGATGGCTTCTTCCTCAAGGTGATGAAGAAGAATATACACTAACTTTTAATGTGCCAAGAGATGCTTATAATACTTCTAGGAAAACTAAAGTATTTGTTCATTTATTGACTGACAATTCTAATACCCCAACTGGGAACAGATTTGCAATTAGACTTTCATCATTATTTACTAGAGTAAATGGAGTTGTAAAAATAGAAGACTTAAGAACTATTAATAAAAGAAATATTAGAATTCAAAACTCACCAGGAAATTTTCAGTATAATCATTATGTTTTAGAGTTTGATTTAAATGATGTGGTTAGAGCAGAAGATTTTGCACTATTGAGTGTTGCACGTATACCATCTGATAATGATTATGCTGGTGCATTACTTTTAACTAGTATAGAGTTCAGATATTTAAGTTGTTAAGAATAAAATTAAATTAAATGAAGGAGGCTATTGTTAAATAGCCTCTGATTTTTGTTGAAAAAAAATATGTTCTTATTTTAATTACATTATTGATATATTAATATTAAATGACTGAATAAGGAGAGTATTGGTAATGAAGAAGGAGTTATATGATATAAGTATTGGATTAGTTTTAGCTGGTGGGGGTGCTAAAGGGGCATATGAAGTTGGTGTTTATAAAGCACTAAAGGAATTAGAAATTGTAGATAATATAAAAGTTATTTCTGGAACATCTATAGGTTCAATTAATGCTCTGTTTTTTGCTATGGATGATTTGAAAATAATAGAGAGTAGCTGGAATAGTCTTAAATACTCACAATTTTTATTTCTTCAAGAAAATTATTCAGTTTTAGAAAAGATAAAAAATAATAATACAGATAATAATTTATTAGAGAAGATAAGATTTTGTGATATAGGACTATTATCTCAAGAAGGTATAAGTAATTTTATTGAAGAATATATAGATATGAAGGTTGTAAAAAAGTCTGGCAAGGAAATATACGTTAATGCATATAACGTAGATAAGGAAAGACCAGAATATTTTAAGTTAAATGACTTCAATGAAGAGGAAATTAAGGAAAGAGTACTTGCCTCCTGTGCAGTTCCCCATCTTTTTAAGCCTATTATTATTGAGGGGATGAGATATGCAGATGGTGGGATAAATTCACCTTTATATTCTAAAAATAACGTAGATAATGTACCAATTTATCCAATGAAAAATCATGATTGTGATATTATAATTGTGGTTCATTTATCTTATAAGAATAGCATAGATAGAAATGGCTTAGAGAATAGTAGGATAATAGAGATTTATCCATCAACTCCATTAGAAATAATAAATGGAATAGGAACTATTAATATAAAAAAGGATACCATTGAACATAATATTAAACTTGGATATAGGGATGCTATGGTAATAATTGCACCTATGATAATAGAGATTTTAAAAGGAAGAAGCATAGAGGCTTTAGTAGAAAAAAATGATGAGAATAATAAAAAATTAAAAATATAGATATTAATTTTCTTAAGAGATATTCATTTACCTAATTAATAAATGCACACCTACTAATAAAAAGTAATGGTGTGCATTTTAACTATATATATATTAGTAATTTTAATTAAGTCTGAAAATTATTTACCACTAGCACCATAGTTTGATAGAACTCTTGCACTAGGATCATTAACATTACAACCTTCCCAAGCTTTATTTGGCATCCAGAAATCTATTATCATTTCTGCTTGATTAGGATAATATTTTTCAAGTATTTCTCTATATAATAAAGATTCCTTTGTAAATGGTTTTGCATGGTAATCATATTTATTACATAAGCTTTCAAAAGCTTCATTAGAATATTTTGCTTCTGCATATTCCTTTAAATAATCTACCATAGAGTGCCCTACAGCATCACTAAAGGCTGCTTTTTCACGGTACAATATATTGTGTGGAAGAAAATCTCCTTCAAAGGCACTTCTTAAAAGGTATTTTCCCATATTATATTTATTTAATTTCTTTTCAGGGTCAATAGACATAACATATTTTACAAAATCTAAATCTCCAAAAGGAACTCTTGCTTCTAAAGAGTTTGAACTTATACAGCGATCAGCACGAAGTACATCATACATATAAAGTTCCTTTATTCTCTTCTTGGATTCTTTTTGGAATTCCTCTGCATTTGGAGCAAAATCCGTATATTTATATCCAAATAATTCATCAGAAATCTCACCAGTTAAAAGTACTTTAATATTAGAGTTTTCATGTATCTTTTTGCAAAGTAAATACATACCCATACTGGCTCTTATTGTTGTTATATCAAAGGTTCCCAGTATTTTAATAACTTCATCTAAGGAGTCAATAACCTCTTCTTTTGTCATATAAAATTCAGTATGATCACTACCTATATAATCTGCAACTTCTTTAGCATATTTTAAATCAATGGCATCTTCAGTCATACCTATACAAAAAGTTTTAATTGGTTTTTCAGGATGTAATTTTTGAGCAACTGCACATACTAATGAACTATCTAATCCACCACTTAATAAGAAACCTACTGGAGCATCAGCATCCATACGTTTCTCTATTCCCATTACCAATTTATCCTGTATCTTTTGGAATATCATCTCTAATTTATCAGTAGAATAGTTCCCATTTACTTCAGTAATATCACAGTAACAAGTAAATTTACCATCAGCATAATAATGTCCTGGTGGAAATGGCATAATCTTATCAGTTAGTCCAACTAAGTTTTTAGCTTCACTTGCAAATAATATTTTCTTTGATTTTGAATATCCATAAAATAATGGACGAATTCCAATTGGATCTCTAGCTGCAATATAACTATCTTTTGCCCCATCATAGATAACAGTTGCAAACTCAGCATCTAATTTAGAAAACATATCTAATCCATATTCATAATACATTGGAAGTAGTATTTCACAATCACTTTCAGAATTAAAGGAATATCCCTTTTTAGTTAATTCTTTTTTGATTTCACGGAAACCATAAATTTCTCCATTACAGATAGCAGCATCTTTATTATTTGTAAATGGCTGCATGCCACTAGAACTTAAATCCATAATAGAAAGCCTTTGAAAACCAAAGATTCCAGAAGGTAAGATAAGTATTTTTGTCATATCTGGACCTCTAGATTCAGTTCTTTTTAATGCTTCTTCAAATTTCTCCATTTCAATGTCTTTTCCTGCATAACACATAATTGTACACATATTAATAGCCCCCTTAATATAAAAATAGCACCAATTCGTCTTATCACAATAGGACGAATTGATGCTTATCCGCGGTACCACCTAATTTACCTTAAAAGGTCTCTTCCCAGCCATTACTGGTATCCATATAACGCATGGAATACGGCGCCCCTAATTTATCTAGTAAATAAAAATAGATATTTCAGTTTGCAGCTACTGAGTGTTATTCAAAAAAGCCCTGCCACTGGGTTTACACTATCTCCAGCTCACTTTAGGTGGTGACCTTTTCTACTTCTCTCCATCTTTGCTTTTAATTAATTGTATTTATTTTAAGTTTTTTATATTAATTTGTCAATAATTTTTTAGAAAATTTATAAAATTTATAAAAATTACAGAGTTTATTTGTAAGTATACATTATAACACCAGACTTTAAAAAATGATATTATTAAATAAAAGAGGGGTGATGAATAAATGGCCAATATATATAAAACTGCTGAAGTAGCTAGTATTATTGGAGTTCATCCTAATACTGTTAGGTTATATGAAAAACTTAATTTAATACCAAAAGCTAAAAGATTAGACAATGGCTATAGAGTTTTTAATGAATTTCATATTGAACAATTCAAACTTGCAAGGACTGCTTTTAAAGTAGAGATATTACAAAATGGTCTTAGAAAAAAGATAATTAATATTATTAAAACCTCTGCAATGGGAGATTTTGAAAAAGCTATTGAATATTGTGATGATTATATTAATCAACTTAATAGAGAAGAAAAAAATGCAGAAGAGGCTATTGAACTTGCTAAGAAAATAATATTAGGAGAAGAAGAAATAGAAAACCAGATATCATTTACAAGAAAACAAGTAGCAGACTATCTTGATGTTACCATAGATACTCTAAGAAATTGGGAGATGAATGGATTATTATCTGTAAAGAGAAAAGAAAATGGATATAGGATATATACAGAAGAAGATATTAAAATCTTAAAGATAATAAGATCTTTAAGATGTGCCAATTATTCTATTGCATCTATTTTACGAATGCTTAACGAAATATCTAAAAATAGCAATATTGATATTCGTGCAGTTATTGATACTCCTAACAAAGATGAAGATATAGTCACAGCCTGTGATAAGCTACTTACTTCCATAAATAAAGCAGAAGAAAATGCAAAATTCATGATGAAGCAGTTAGTAAGTATGAAAGAAAAATTTAATAACTTTACAATATAACACCAGACTTTTATCTGGTGTTATTATTTTATCAACAAATGATAGGAGGTTTATGAATATGGAAGTAATAAAAATTAGTAATCTTTCAAAGACTTATGGAAATATAAAGGCTGTAAATAACCTTAATATTTCTGTAAAGCAAGGTGAAATATTTGGACTTCTTGGAGCAAATGGTGCAGGTAAAAGTACAACTATTGAGTGCATTTTGGGCACAAAGAAGTATGATAGTGGACAGGTTTCACTTTTAGGAATGAATCCAGAAAAGGAGAGAAAGAAGTTATTTCAGAAGGTTGGAGTTCAATTTCAGGAGTCAAATTATCAAGACAAAATAACTGTAGAAGAACTTTGTGAGATAACAGAAGCTCTTTATGAAAAAACAATAAATTATAAGGATTTACTAAAGGAATTTGGATTACTGGATAAATGTAAAAGTTTAGTGGGTGAACTTTCAGGAGGCCAAAAGCAAAGATTATTTATAATATTAGCTTTAATTCCAAATCCAGAAATTGTATTTTTAGATGAATTAACGACAGGATTAGATACTAAGGCTAGAAGAGATGTATGGAAGTGTATATCTAAGTTTAATAAAAATGGATTAACTATTTTTTTAACATCTCATTATATGGACGAGGTAGAAAAGTTATGTGATAAGATTTGCATACTTAGATATGGAAAAAGTATTTTTTATGGAACTGTAAAAGAAGCTATTAATAATAGTCCTTTTGATAATTTGGAAGAAGCTTATTTATGGTACACAGGGGAGGAGGAAGAAGAGGATGAAAGCATTTAAAACAATGTTAAAAACAGAATTAAAATTATCTTTTAGGGGCATTGATATGTTTATATTTGCAATTTGTATGCCAGTAGTAATTACTGCTGTTATTGCTATTATATATGGAGATAAACCAGCTTTTGAAGGCGCAAATTATACATTTTTACAACAATCCTTTGGAGCACTTACAACTATTGCAATATGTGCAGGAGGGGTAATGGGATTACCTTTAGTAGTTTCTGATTATCGTAACAAAAAAATATTAAAAAGATTTAAGGTAACTCCAGTAAGTCCAGCTATGATTTTATTAGTCCAACTAGTGATATACTCCTTATATTCTATTGCTTCCTTAATACTTGTTTATGGAGTATCAAGACTATTTTTTAACTACGAATTTCAAGGTTCATGGATATTATTTTTAAGTTCATATTTATTAGTAATGATATCAATGTTTAGTATTGGATTAATGGTTGGTGGAATTGCAAAAGATACAAAAATAGCTGGTGTAATTGCAAGTATTTTATATTTTCCTATGCTAATTTTTTCAGGGGCAACGCTTCCTTATGAGATTATGCCAAAAGTTCTTCAAAAGATTGCAGATATATTACCATTAACCCAAGGAATTAAGCTTTTAAAGGCAGCATCTTTAGGAATAAGCGTAGATAATGTTATGGTTCCTATGATTGTAATGGTTGCTATTGCTATTATATGTACTGGAATAGCAATAAGGTTTTTTAAATGGGAATAACTTATAAAATGTAAAATGAAGAATTTTTAATTAGAGGTTGCTGCGACAGCCTCTTTTTTATATTTAAGGATAAAATATTAGAAAGATCTATTATGCTACGAATATATACATTTATGTTAACTTTAGTTGATAGAATTTCAAGAAAATTGCTATTATAATTAATATGAAAGGTATGATGAATATGAATAATATGATTAGTTCGAATTTAAAAAGATTAAGAAGGGTGCATCAATATACTCAAGAAGAAGTAGCAGAGAGGATTAATGTTTCAAGACAAGCTATAGCAAAATGGGAAAATGGAGAATCTACACCAGATATAAATAGTTGTATAGCTCTTGCTAAGCTATATGATGTTACTATAGATAATTTAATTAATCATTCAGAAGAGACTTCTGGAATTGTTGTGCCCCCAAAAGGAAAGTATTTCTTTGGTGCAGTTTTAGTTGGAGAACGTGGGCAAATAGTTATTCCAAAGGAAGCAAGAGAAACATTTAATATTAATCCAGGAGATAAGCTATTAGTTCTAGGAGATGAGGATAAAGGTATCGCAATTGTTCATCAAAGAGATCTTATTAATTTTGTTGGAAAAATGGGAGTATATGAGGATAAATAATGACAGTTATTGAAAGGAGATTATGTAATGAGTAAAATAGTATTTTTTTCTATACCAGCATATGGTCACACTAATCCTACGATTGAAGTAGTAAGAGAATTGTGTAATAGAGGAAATGAAGTATGGTATTATTCCTTCAATGAGTTTAAAGAAAAAATAGAAGAAGCTGGAGCGAAATTTATTAGCTGTGATGATTATCTTCCAGAACTAAAAAAGGAAGATAAAAAAAGAATTGGAAAGGATTTTTCATTTTTAATGGAAATGGTAGCAGATACTACCATAGCTTTGGATAAAAAGGTATGTTCTGAGCTTAGGGAATTTAAGCCAGATTGTATAGTATCGGATTCTATATGCTTTTGGGGAAAGTTGTATGCTATGAAATTAAATATTCCATATATATGTTCTACAACTACCTTTGCCTTTAATAAGTATACTTCAAGGATGATGAAAAGGGGCTTTGGAGAAATTATATATATGATATTTGGAATGAGAAAAGTAAATAAAAAAATTAATTTATTAAGAGAACATGGATATGATATTAAAAATTTTATTTCAATAATTCAAAATGATAATGATACAAATACAATAGTTTATACATCTAAAGAATTTCAACCTTTATCTGAAACTTTTTCAGATAAATATTCATTTATTGGACCATCAGTAAAAAAAATAAATGTAACGCCAAAGGATGAAGATATTAAACAATTATATATTTCTCTTGGTACAGTTAATAATAAAAATATTGATTTCTATAGAAATTGTATAAAAGCCTTTGAAAATAGTGATATAAAAGTAATTATGTCAGTAGGAAAAGAAACTAATATTTCAGAATTGGGAAATATTCCATGCAACTTTGAAGTTAAAAATACAGTAAATCAAATTGAAATACTTCAAAATACAGATGTGTTTATAACTCATTGTGGAATGAATAGCGTCAATGAAAGCTTATATTATGGAGTTCCAATGGTGTTATTTCCACAGCAATCTGAACAAGGAGCAGTGGCACAAAGAGTTAGTGATTTAGGAGCAGGAATTAAGCTTAAAAAGAATAGACCAGAAGTAATTAAGGAAGCTGTTTCAATAATTATAAATAATAAAAATTATAAAAATAAGGCAAAGGAAATAGGAGAAAGCTTTAGAAAAGCTGGAGGTGCTAAAAAGGGAGCAGATACAATATTAAGGATAATAGAAAGTAATTAGGTTTCAAAACCACATAGTGCATAGTAAGAAACTCCTTTCGGAGTTTCTAAAATAAAAATAGTACTAATAATTCTTCGTATAAATTTTTGATTTTTAATTAACTCCATCTCGAGTACAAGTGTATTTAAAGGATGGTTGAGTTTGAAGATAAAAACCATTTCTTACTTGAGAAATCCAGTTTTGAAAAATTTCTAGCCAAACATTGCTATTAAAGAATTCTGATAAAGGTAAATTTGGATTCCATTCTAGAATTAAAAATGGTCCAATTCCAAAGGACCATATACCAGTTTGCTCTACAGTAGATTCTCTAATTAAAAGCACAGGAAGACCAAATTGAAAGGCCATGGAAGGCTCTATTTGTGCAAATGGACTTCCCTCCCAAGTAGTTAAATCAATGGGTTGCCCCAAATTGTTTTGTAAAACTCTAACTTCTCTTTGGGCTAAATTAAGAGCTATAAAACCATAGCTTGATAATATCATTCTTCTTATATTGGTAAGAGGTGTTTCAGGATATTGTTCAGTAACGGGTAAAGTTCTAGGAAATAACAAAGATCTTCGAATTTCCTTAATTATATTTTCAACAAAATCACTTTGCTTTGAATTTAATCTACTTGGGTGGCTAAGAAAAACTGGAACTCTATATAGAAGGCTTGAGCATTCTTTCATTAAATTAGTACAATTTGATGAGATGCAAGTATTTTCAATTTTGGATTCAGTTATCATATAAATATTCATCTCCATATTAATTACTTATTGTAGCTTAAAATCCATGTAGTACAGTATATTACATAAGTATAAAAAATGTTAACAAAGAAATATTAAAAATTATTTAGTAAATAATATGTTTTGCCTTAAAATCAGAATAAAAAGTAAAGGGTAAAAATATAATACCAATAGATATTAATTGTTTTAAATAATAAAATAGTATCTTATTATATGGGTGAAGGTGTTAGCATGAGACATTTAAAAAGTATTAGTAGTGAAAAATTTTATAAAGAGCCTATGAGTTTTAATAAATATTCAAATAAGGATTTATTAAAGTATGACATAGGCTCTAATTTATATATGAATGCACTTATGGATATTTATAACAAGATAAAATTAAGAAAAATAAAAGATATAACTACAATAACTATTTGTTTTGAAGATTCTATTAAAGAAAGTGATATAGACAAAGGGGAGATAAATGTTTTAAAGGCTTTAGATAATATACATGAAGACTTAGTAAGAGGAGAAATAAATGAAGATAATATTCCATTAATATTTATTAGGGTTAGAAGTAATTATCAATTTATTAAGTTCTCATCTAAATTATCTAAGGATCAGTTGAAATTAATAACAGGTTTTATATTTCCTAAGTTTAATAAGATAAATGGACCACAGTATTTAGAGCATTTAAATAGAATAAGAAATGAGTATGATGATAAAATTTATGGTATGCCTATTCTAGAAAGTGAAGAAATAATCTATAAAGAAAAAAGAATGAAAGAAATTCTATATTTAAGAAATTTAATTGATGAGTATAAAGACTTAATCCTAAATATTAGAGTAGGAGGAACTGATTTTTCATCAAAATTTGGACTAAGAAGAAGTGTAAATAATAGTATTTATGATATAGGGGTAATAAATGATTGCCTTTGTGATATTGTTAATATCTTTGGTAGATATAAAGAAGAATATATAATTTCAGCTCCAGTATGGGAGTATTTTTCTTATGATATTAATTCTAAAGAAGTTAAGGGATTAATTAAAGAAATAAAATTAGATAAGGAAAATGGATTCTCTGGGAAGACAATAATTCATCCAACTCAAGGTATTTATGTTAATTCTATTTATTCAGTAAATTATGAGGATTATATGGATGCTATAAATATATTAAATCACAAAGAGGTTGGAGGAGTTTTTAAAGGTTATAGCAATAATAAGATGAATGAAGTATCACCACATTATAATTGGGCAAGAAGAATATGTAATAGAGCTAATGCTTTTGGAGTTCTTAACAATAAAGTTTCTTATAATAATTTATTTCATGAGGCTAGGATTTATGATGAAAATTAATATAACAAAGAATATATATGAAATAGATTTAGAGGATTTAATATCAATAGGCTACAGAAATAATAATACTGAAAGAAATTTCTTATTTATAAGCAAGGTTTTAGGAAAACATATAGAGGTAAGGCCAAATATGTGTAAAGTAATTGGATTATTATTAACTTCCATTTTATTTGGAGAGAATGATAAGACAAGTCTCTTTGTTAAATATATAAAAAATCAAAATGACAATGAAGAAAATATAAAAAATACTATAAAATTAACTTATAAGACTAATGAAAAAATCGCTGTTTTAGGCTTTGCAGAAACAGCAACAGCACTAGGGATGGCAGTAGCAGCATCTATAGAAAATTCTTATTATATAACTACAACTAGAGAAGATATAAAAGATATAAAGTCAATATTTAATTTTGAAGAAGAACATTCCCATGCAACAACACATAGATGTTTTCTAATAAATCATAATAAATTAAATGAAGCTAATAGGGTAATTTTAGTAGATGATGAAATAACTACAGGAAAGTCTATGTTAAATATAATAAAGGAATTAATTAAAGTTACAAATGTAAGAAAATATACTATCCTTAGCATTTTAGATTTAAGAAATATTAAATATAGAAACTTATATAAAGAATTTGCCGATAAAAATAATCTGGAAATAGAAGTAAAATCCTTAATATCAGGTGAAATATATGAAGAAGATAAAAAAGTATATCTAAATAATGAAGAAGTTATAATAAATGAAATATCTCCTGTAGCTTCATTAAATATTATGTCAAGAAGAGGTGAGAATTTAAAGTATACAGGAAGATTTGGAATAGATTTTAAGGAAATTCTAAAAATAGAAGATGAATGTATAGAAGCTGCAAATATAATTCAAAAAAGAATAGGAAGAGATAAAAAAGTATTATTACTAGGACATGGAGAAAATATATATATTCCATCTAGGATAGCATCATATTTAAGTGGAGATATTTATTTTAAAAGTACTACTAGAAGCCCTATTTATTGTTCAAAAGAAGATGGATATTTAATTAATGAAAGTCATGTATATTTCCATAATGGAGATAAGTATTATTTTTATAATAAAACTAAAATAGAAAATCAATATGATTGTGTTGTTTTAATTTCAGAGGATAATTTAAATATAAAGCTTACAAAAAATATTTTGATATATAAGCCTTAGTATTAAGTGATTTTTATATTTAAAATAGATATAATTTTTAGAATTCATTTTAAATGAAATTAATATTTATAAATTTTGTAGTCTAAAGTTGCTATTATAGGTTCTTGACAGGTACAATTTAAAAGTAGTATCATAATAATGATAATCAATATCAATTATAGAGTGCTTATTGATTATCATTAATAATATGCTTGTTTAATGAGAATTTAAATTAATATAGTTATATTTCTAACAATACTAATTATTATCAAAGGATTTTATATAGATAGAGAAAGGATTGATTAATATGGCTACAAAATATCCAATGGCACAGTTAATTATGGAAAGAAGGACAATAAAGAAATTTAAGGATGAAAGTATATCTACAGAATTATTAAGTGAGTTACTAGAAGTTGCTAGTTGGGCTCCAAATCATAAATTAAGAGAACCTTGGAGATTTATAATCTACAATGGCGAAGGTAAAGAAGTACTAGCAAATGCAATGGCTGATGTAGCTTCAAAAGGAGCTAAGATGAAAAAAAGTCCTGAAGAAATGAAGAAATACTATGAATCTATTCCAGCACATATACTTGTTGTAATGCATGAAGATCCACAGCCCTTTGTTAAGGAAGAAGATTATGCAGCTGTTTGTGCATTAATTCAAAATTTCCAATTGGCAGCTTGGGAAAGAGAAGTAGGTGTATTTTGGAAAACTGATTCATTTTTAACTTTACCTGAATTTAGAGAAGCAGCTGGAGTTGCACCAGGAGAAAAAATAGCTGCTATTTTACAGGTTGGATATATTGATACTGTTCCAAAGCCTCGTAATAGAACTGCAATAGATAAAAAGCTTACTGTAATTGATGGTAAAGATGAAGAATAAAATAATATAAAGAATAAGGACAAAAAATAGTATTATGATTATAAAAAAATCATAATACTATTTTTTTATTTAATTAATAACTTAATATTTATATTTAATAATTATATGTAATAATATCCATATGTTTTGAAAATAATAAGTAATATGAATATATTGATAAGTCAGTCTTTTGACTATTATATATATTTATTCTATTATATAAAATGCTTATACTAAAAATAATAAATACAAAAGAAGGAGAATATATTATGAATAAAAAGTTACCTAAGGAAGCTTATGGCGGTACTCATGGAAGAGATTATATTCCATATGTTACTGATAAAGCAAAAAAGGGAGCCAATATTCCTGTTATAATAATTGGTATAATATTATCTGCAATTTTTGCAGCATCTACAGCTTATTCAGGCATGAAGTCTGGATTAACTGTTGCAGCTGGAATTCCTGGAGCTATAATTGGTTCAATGCTTATAGGAATATTTGCACAGGGAAAAGGAATTCTTGGAAAAAATATAACCCAAGGGATGTCTAGTGGTGGAGAATCAATTGCAAGTGGTATGATTTACGTTTTACCTGCAATTATATTAATAGGAAATAAATTCACTTTTATTGAAGGATTAATTGTAGGCGTTGGTGGTGTACTATTTGGAATAGGAGCCTTGTCATTAGTTTATAATTATTTGATAGTTGAAGAACATGGAAATCTTTTATATCCAGAATCATTAGCTATATCTGAAACCCTTGTAGCATCTGAAGGAAATGGAGATGCAATTAAATATATGGGAATTGGATTTGGAATAAGTGGAATTATAAATTTATTTACTGGATCATTTTTAAATATAATAAATAACACTATTACTTTTGTAGGAAGCAAGTTTTATAAATGGAAGTTCTCTCTTGAAGTAAATCCACTTTTATTAGGTATAGGATTTATAGTTGGTTTAGAGGTATCATTACAAATGTTTGCAGGTTCAATATTAGCTAACTTTGGAGTTGCGCCTTTAATTGGTTATTTTACAGATTTAGCTGAAAAGAATATAGTATCATGGAATGATGCATCTGTATTACTTAATCAAATGGATGTAAATTTAATATCATCAAGTTATGTTAAATACATAGGAGCTGGAATGATGCTTTGTGGTGGAATAATTGGAGCTCTTAAACTTGTTCCAACAATAATATTATCTATAAAAGAAACACTTAAAGCTAAGTCAAATATGGATGATAACTCAGAAAAAAACTCTGGAGAAATAATAATACTTTTAGTTGGAGTTATAATTGCAGCTATATCAGCCTTTATAATTTCAAATAGCGTTAAAATGGCTATAATAGCAGTAATAGTATCATTAATATTATCATTATTATTTGTAATAGTATCTGGACGTTTAACAGGAACAATAGGAACCTCAAACCTTCCTGTATCAGGTATGACAATAGCTTCACTAGTTATATTAACATTAGTTTTTGTTATTATGGGATGGACATCTCAAAGTGATAATAAATCATTACTTTTGTTTGCAGCATTTATGGTTGTGGCAATTTCAACAGCAGGTGGATATAGCCAATCTCAAAAGGTAACCTATATAATAGGTGGAAGCAGAAAGGAAATGCTATTAACTTTTGCTATTTCAAGTATAATAGGAGTAATTGTAGTTACAGGAACTATTCTATTACTTGCAAATCAATTAGCAGTTACAGGAGCAGATGCACAATTTGCACTTCCGCAAGCTAATTTAATGGCTACATTAACATCAGGAATAATGTCAGGAAATTTACCTTGGCCAATGATTTTAGTTGGTATAGTTATAGCTTTATTTTTATTACTATTAAAACTACCTGTAATGACTATTGCAATTGGATTTTATTTACCAATATCAACAACTTCAATAATATTAGTTGGAGCTTTAATTCGTGTATTTGTTGAAAATATGAGCAAGAGTGAAAAGGAAAAAGAGTTTAGAGTTTCTAATGGAGTAGGTTTATCTTCAGGACTTGTAGCAGGTGGATCTATAATAGGATTACTTGGAATTATACTACAAGTAACAGGAATAATAACTCCTAAGACACCAACAGGTTTTGCAGCTAGTAATATGATGGGAATAATATTATTAATTGCTTTAGTTGTTGCTACAACATTACCTATTATAAGTTCTAAGGTAAAAAAGAGTTAATAAATAGACTTAGTATAATAATATATAAAAATATTTATAATAAACCAGAAAATTAGTTTTAAAAATATATATATTTTTAATAAAGGGAACTGTTCTAAAAGGTACCTAGATGTTAGTTATTTCTAACACTTAGTATGTACTTTATTATAACAGTTCCTTTTTTATTTACGAATAAGATACATCTTTGCCACTAATTAGTATTTACTGGTATAATTTCCTTCTTTGTTAATAGGTTTAATGGGTCTTTTAAAGTTCCTTGATAACATATAGAATTAATTTGATAAAAGATAGTATTTTCATATAAAAAAGATATAATTAGTGATAAAATTGAAATGAGGAAATTATTAGTTAAGGAGGAAAAAGCATGGACTTAGATAGAAAAGTTGTTAATACCATTAGAGGACTATGCGCTGATGCAGTTCAAAAAGCTAATTCAGGACATCCAGGTTTACCTTTAGGAGCAGCACCAATGGCATATACCCTTTGGGCAAAAGTTATGAATAGTACACCAAAAGATGTGAATTGGATAAATCGTGATAGATTTGTTCTTTCTGGTGGACACGGATCAAGTTTATTATATAGTTTATTACATTTATTTAATTATGGGGTAACTATTGATGATTTAAAAGGCTTTAGACAATTAGATTCTAAGACTCCAGGTCACCCAGAATATGGACATACTGTTGGTGTAGAAGCTACAACAGGACCATTAGGAGCAGGAATGGCTATGGCAGTAGGAATGGCTATGGCAGAAAAACATCTTTCAGCTGTATTTAATAAAGAAGGGTATCCAGTAATAGACCACTATACATATGTATTAGGGGGAGATGGATGCTTTATGGAAGGTATATCATCAGAAGCCTTTTCATTAGCAGGAACATTAAAATTAGATAAATTAGTTGTATTATATGATTCTAATAAGATTTCTATTGAAGGAAGTACAGATATTGCATTTACTGAAGATGTAAAAATGAGAATGAAAGCATTTGGTTTTAATGTATTTACAGTAGAAGATGGAGATAATCTTGAAGAAATATTAAATGTACTTAATGAAGCTAAGAAGTCAGTGGGAAAACCTATATTTATAGAAGTTAAAACTAAAATAGGTAGAGGATGTCCAGCTAAAGAAGGATTAGCATGTGCTCATGGAGAGCCTTTAGGAGCAGATAATGTAATAGAATTAAAGAGAAACTTAGGTTTATCTGAAGATAAGGATTTCTATGTTGATGAAGATGTATATTCTCATATAGCATCTGAACAAGAAAGAGCTAATAAAGTATATGAAGCTTGGAATAATATGTATGAAAGTTATTTTGTTAAATACCCAGAAATGAAAGAATTATGGGATAAATATTTTAATGTTGATTATAAAAAAGTGTTAGATGAAAGTTCTGAATATTGGAAATATGATAAAAAAGCTAATGCTACAAGAAATTTATCTGGTATTGCTATGAATAAAATTAAGGATTTATTCCCTAACTTTATGGGGGGAGCAGCAGATTTAGCACCATCAACTAAAACATATTTAAATGGCGCTGGTGACTTTAGTAGTGATAATTATGCAGGAAGAAACATACATTTTGGAGTTCGTGAATTAGCTATGGCAGCTATAGGAAATGGTCTTATGTTACATGGAGGATTAAAGACCTTTGTTTCAACCTTCTTTGTATTTAGTGATTATGTTAAACCAATGGCAAGATTATCAGCACTAATGAATTTACCATTAACATATGTTTTAACTCATGATAGTATAGGTGTTGGAGAAGATGGTCCAACACATGAACCAGTGGAACAATTAACAATGCTTAGAGCAATGCCTAACTTTAATGTATTCAGACCATGTGATTCAACTGAAACAAATATTGGATGGTATTTAGCTATGACATCAAAGAAAACACCTACAGCTTTAGTATTATCAAGACAAAATCTACCTGATATAGAAGGTTCAAATAAAGATGCTATGAAGGGTGGATATATAATTGATGATTCTAATGGAGAACCAGAAATTATATTAATGGCTTCTGGATCAGAAGTTTCTTTAGCTATTGAAGCTAAAAAGAAATTAGGAAATGATAAAATTAGAGTAGTAAGTATGCCTTGTATGGATATATTTAAAGCTCAAGATTCAGATTATAAAGAAAAGGTTCTACCAAGAAAAGTAACTAAGAGAGTTGCTATAGAAGCAGGATCATCATTAAGCTGGGGAGAACTTGTGGGCTTTGATGGTAAATATGTAACAATGGATACTTTTGGAGCTTCAGCACCAGCTGAATTATTATTCGAAAGGTTTGGCTTTAGTGTTGATAATGTAGTTAATGTAATTAATCAATTATAAAACTTAATTAAAGTAATATAAAAAGTATAAATGAAGTTGTCTTACAGTCTATAATTTTTAATTATAGACTGTTAAGATAGCTTCATTTTTCAATATTTATTTACAGTAATTAGAAGTATTGTAATATATTTTATAGAATAATATAATAAGTATATATATTTTACTTAAATTTATAAGGTATCTTCATAATAAGTTCTTTTATAAAATTAAAATAAATATATTGAGAAAGAATGGGGGAAAAGAAAATGATTTATGAAAAAATAAATATTTGTGATATAAATAATAAGTTAAAAGATAGTAAGGCTTATGTAAATGTTTATATTCCAGATAATAGTGTAGAAATTGATATTAATAAAAAAAGGAAAACTATAATTATATGTCCTGGCGGAGGATATGTAGGTACTTCTGACAGAGAAGCTGAACCAATAGCTTTTAAATTACTTTCCCAAGGATTTAATGTAATAATTCTAAGGTATAGTGTTAATCCTAACAGATTTCCAACTTCACTATTAGAGCTATCAGCCACTATAAACTATGTTCGTGAAATGGCGGATAAATGGAATGTTGATATAGATAAGGTTATAACTTGTGGTTTTTCAGCAGGAGGACATTTAGTAGGAAGCTTAGGAGTATTATGGAATAAAGATTTAATTTCAGAAGCTTTAAATATAAACAAGGAGAATATTAAGCCTAATGGAATGATACTTTCTTATCCAGTTATAACAAGTGGAGAATTTGCAAATAAGGATTCCTTTGATAATTTACTTGGAATAGATGCAATTAAAGAAGAAAGAGAAAAATTATCCTTAGAAAAATTAGTATCTAAGGATACTCCAGAAACCTTCTTATGGCATACTTTTAATGATACAGTTGTACCAGTTGAAAATTCATTATTTTTTGCTAGTGCTTTAAGAAAAAACAATGTACCTTTTGAACTTCATATATATCCTGATGGTGTACATGGATTAAGTCTTTGTGATGTAAATACAGCATATAAAGATAATAGTGATCTTATAAATAAACATGTAGAATCATGGTTTGAATTAGCTGTTAAATGGATTAATACAATTTAAATTAAGAATAGGCTTTGGAACAATGTAAATTTTCTAATTAGAGATTGGTTTCATAGCCTATTTTTATTAGTTTTTAGCATTAAAAATTATATTTGGAAAGATTTTAATAATATTGATATAATAATAATTGACAAGCTTAAACTGTAAATAAGATATAATATACTTTAGAATAACTTAATTACAAATGAGAAACTATACAATAGTAGGTCTATAATTTGGAGGTAAATAAAATGATAAAACTAATAGCATCAGATATGGATGGCACATTGTTAAATAGCAATCACGATATTGATAAAGAAACAGTGGATGCCATTAGAGAAGCAGAAGAAGCAGGAATAATATTTGCAATTTCTACTGGAAGAGAGTACCAAAGTGTTAAAGAAGTGTTAGATAAGCATAATATTAAATCACAATGTATTTTATCTAATGGAGCTGAATATAGAGATGAAGAGGGAAATATATTAGATATTATTAATATAAATAATGAAAGTGCTAGAGAAATAATAGATACCTTAGATGAAAATAATTTTTCAGCAAGAATTTTTACTAATCAAGGTATTTTTACTACTTCTACAAGGGAAAAAGCTTTAGAAGAGGTTATAAATAGAACTAAAAGTTTTAATCCTGAATTAACAGAGAGTGAAGCAAGAAAAATATCGGAAAACTTAAGATTTTTTACAGCTTTAAAGTATATTGATGATTTAGATAAGTTTTTTAATGAAGGTTTAGAAGTAAGAAAGTTTGTTGCCTTCCATAGTGATATAGAATTAATAGATAAGATGAAAAAGGAACTTAGTAAAATAGAAGGATTAGCTATATCATCTTCTTTTAGAGATAATATAGAAATAACTGATATGAATGCTCAAAAAGGAATAATTCTAGCAAAGGTTGCTAAGAAATTATCTATAGAAAAAGATGAAGTAATGATATTAGGAGATAGTTTTAATGATTATTCTATGTTTGAGATATTTGAAGAAACTGTTGCTATGGAAAATGCAATCCCAGAAGTTAAAGCCATTGCAAAATACATAACAGATTCTAATGATAATTTAGGTGTTGCAAAAGCTATACGAAATGTTTTAAATAATGAAATGGGTAAAATGATTAAAAAATAAACAATTAAAAACTCCTTTTATAGTTATGAATTAGCTATAAAAGGAGTTTTTTATTTTTAGTATAATATAAAACTAATTTAGTAAAGAATATATTTATAAAGTTAAGTGAGGTGTAATATGAATAATAATTATGATTATATTTTTAAATGGTTAAAAAATGCAACTAAGGAAGAAAGACATATTAATGAAATGGAGTCCTTTGCTAAAAAGCATCCTATAATATTTATGAAGTTTCATACTTTATCTAAGAGAATAGTAGATTTTGAAGAAAATAATAAAGAATATTTAGAAGCTAAAGAAAAAATAATTAATTTAATACAAGAAAATGAAGAAAAATTTAAAATTGTAACTGAGGCAGTAAAGGATAAGTTTAATGGAAAGTATTTTTAGTTTATACAATAATTTGTATTGAAATATTATCTAGCTATAACAAAACTATAAGTGCTCATTGTTTAAATAATCATTTAAAACCAAGGTTAGAAGTAGCAGAAAAAAATATGAAAATTTAATAAAGTACTTAGAAGAGTAAAGTTAGTTTCTTGCATTAATTTTTCTATTATAATATAACTAGTATTAGAGTTAGTTATAAATGGAGGATTATATGCAGCAAAATATAGATAAATTTAAAACAGTAATATTTGATATGGATGGAGTTTTATTTGATACAGAAAAAATATATTTAGATGTTTGGACAAAGGTTTTTGAAAAATACGGATATAAGATGACAAAAGAAGTATATTGCAAAGTAATTGCAACTGGACGAGAAAATGTTAAAAAAGTATTTAAAGATGAATTTGGAGAAAACATACCAATAGAAGAAATGTATGAAGAAAAAGATAAGGCTTTATCTGAAGAGTTAAAAAAGAAAATCCCTATAAAAGATGGAGCAGAGGAATTGCTTAAGTACTTAAAGGGGAAAAAGTATAAGCTTGCCTTAGCAACATCTGCATCTAAAGAAAGAATGGACAAACAATTAAACCAATCTAATTTTAAAAAAATATTTGATGAAGTTGTTTGTAGAGATGATGTTAAAAAAACAAAGCCAAACCCTGAAATATTTTTAAAGGTAGCTAATAAGCTTAATGTTACTCCAGAGGAATGCATTGTAATAGAGGATTCCTCAGCAGGAGTTGAAGCAGCCTATAAAGGAAATATGACTCCCCTTCATGTAGTAGATTTAAAAGAAGCTGATGAAAAAATAAAAAGATATAGCTATAAAAGTTTCAATAATTTATATGAAATAAAAAGTTATTTTAAAGGAGAATAAACAATATAAAGCCACCAGGTTTTCTGATGGCCTTTTTTTAATTTGATATTGAATTTTTTTTATACTTCATTATAAGTTTGTCTACAGTTGGGATAGTGGCTGGATTCCAATTTAAACTTGTTATGTATTCTATTGGTAACCATAATAGCTTTGTATATTCCTTTGGTGATGGCATGTCCTCTAAAATTGAACATTTAGCCACCATAGTGTTTAATATGTAGTCGTCGTATTCATATGTAGTTGCACTAAATAGAGAATTAACTTTAATTTTACAATTTAATTTTTCATAGATTTCCCTTACTA
>Ga0129315_1000391_pt1 | contig 38496 bp, 30 predicted proteins | sample Cm827metagenome_FD_94432 | JGI IMG/M metagenome (GOLD analysis project Ga0129315, IMG submission 94432) | Eastern black-and-white colobus group fecal microbial communities from Wisconsin, USA - Cm827 metagenome | ecosystem: Host-associated > Mammals > Digestive system > Large intestine > Fecal... | reverse complement strand
CTTGTATCGTAAACTACTTTTGATCTGCTTACTATTTCTTCGTAGTCGTAAACTGTGTGTCCTGTAGTTATAACTACTATGTCTGATTCGTCTATTACTTCTTTCCAGTCTACTGAGTAGTAAGTTTTACCTTTGTACTTACCTGTAGCACAGAAAGGATCGTTAACTATAACTTCTGCACCGTTTTCTTCTAGTAATTCTATTACTTTAAAGGATGGTGATTCTCTATAGTCATCTATATCATTCTTGTAAGCTAATCCCATAACTAATACTTTTGCACCGTTTAATGCCTTCTTTTGCTTGTTTAATATCTTCATGATATTTTCTAAAACAAATTGTGGCATTGAGTCATTTATCATACCTGATGTCTCAATAAGTTGTGTATGGTAATCATATTCTTTAGCCTTCCATTCTAAGTAGAAAGGATCTAGTGGTATACAGTGACCGCCTAAACCTGGGCCTGGATAAAATGGCATAAATCCATATGGCTTAGTTTTAGCAGCATCTATAACTTCCCATACATCTATTCCCATTCTGTTACAAAGAATAGCCATTTCATTTGCTAAACCTATGTTTATATTTCTAAAAGTATTTTCTAATATTTTTTCCATTTCAGCTACTGCTGGTGAAGAAACTTTGTGAATTTCTCCTTCTAATACATTTTCATATAAAGCAGCTGCAATTTCTGTACATTCCTTAGTACATCCACCCACTACTTTTGGAGTGTTTTTAGTATTGTAGTGTTTATTACCTGGATCTACTCTTTCTGGTGAGAATGCTAGGAAGAAATCTTCTCCGCATTTTAATCCATTTCTTTCTAGGATTGGTTTTAAAACTTCTTCAGTAGTTCCTGGATAAGTAGTACTTTCAAGTATTACTATCATGCCTTTATGAAGGTATTTAGCAACATTTTCTGTTGATTTTACAACATAAGATAAATCTGGTTGCTTATATAAATCAAGTGGTGTTGGAACGCAAATACATACTGTATCTACTTCACTTATAAAGCTGAAATCTGTAGTAGCTTTTAAAAGTCCTTTTTTAGTTAATTCAGCTAATTCTGAATCAACAACATCACCAATATAGTTTTCTCCATTATTAACCATTTCCACTTTTTTGTCTTGTACATCAAAACCAATAGTTTCGTATCCAGCCTTTGCCTTTTCTACTGCTAAAGGTAATCCAACATAACCTAAGCCTACTACGCCAACTTTTGCCGTTTTATTTTTAATTTTTTGTAATAATTCGTTCTTTAAAACTGACATTACTTCTCCTCCTAAACTTAATGGAATCAATTATTTTATTTTACTTATAATATATTGAACTTGTTCTTCATTTAATTCTGGATATACAGGGATAGCAAAAGTTCTATGTGATAGATATTCTGCTACTGGCATATCTCCTTCTTTATAACCTAAGTTCTTATAAACTTTTTGAAGATGTAATGGTACTGGATAATAAACACCAGTTGCAATTCCAGCTTCCTTTAATTTTTGTAGTACTTCTTCTCTATTTTCTGATTGTAATATATACATGTGGTAAACATGCTCATTATAATCTTTAGCTACTGGAGTTACTAAATCATTATTTTGTAAAGCTTCATTATAAACTTTAACTATTTCTCTTCTCTTAGCATTCCACTTATCAATTTCTTTTATTTTAACATCTAATATTGCTGCTTGAATAGCATCTAATCTAGTATTGTATCCTATTAAATAATTGTAGTATTTAAGTGGATTATATACTGTATCGTTAGCACCTTCATCTGCTTTTTGAACTTCTTCTTCTATATTGTTAAGTAAATTATAAGCCTTTTGGCCATTTTCTCCACTTCCATGTGTTCTAAGTGCTCTAGCAATAGTTGCAATTTCATCGTTATCTGTAACTATCATTCCACCATCACCAGCACAGCCTAAATTCTTAGTTGGGAAGAATGAAAAACATGCTACATCTCCAAGTGTACCTATTTTTCTTCCTTTATACTTTCCACCTATAGCTTGGCAAGCATCTTCTATAACCATTAGGTTATGCTTTTTAGCTATTTCATTTATTTCATCCATATCTGCACTTTGTCCAAATATATGTACAGGCATTATGGCTTTAGTTTTTGAAGTTATTTTTTCTTCAATTTTTGTTGTGTCTATATTAAAAGTATCTTTATTTACATCTACAAATACTGGAGTTCCTCCAACTGCTGATATTGCTTCAGCTGTTGCAAAGAAAGTGAATGGAGTCGTTATAACTTCATCTCCTTGGCCTATTCCAATAGACTTTAAAGCAAGTACTAAGGCATCTGTTCCATTACCTACTGATATAGCATGCTTTACTCCAATGTAATTTGCAAATTCCTTTTCAAAGTCTAACACTGTTTTACCCATTATGTAATTAGCTGATGATAATATTCCTAAAGTAGCTTCATTTAATTTGTCAGCTAATGATTCATATTGAGCTTTTAAATCTATTAAAGGTATATTCATAGTTATACGCTCCTTTATATTCTAAATTCTAGAAAATTAACATTAATATTTTATCACAATTCTAAATATATATAAACTTTTAAATTTAATTTAAAAATATAATTTATTACATTATATTTTTTACTTCCTTAATTAACTCTTCTGCAATATATTCTGCATCCTTTAAATCTAATGTGCTATAAACTGGAAGAGTTATTTCATTTTCATATTGAGCATAGGCATTTGGATAATCTTCCATCTTATATCCTAGATTTTTGTATAATGTAAACATTGGCAATGGCTTATAATGTACATTTGTAGATATTCCTTTTTCAGCTAATCTTTCAATAAGTAAATTTCTCTTTTCTTCATTAAAGCCTTTTACTCTTAATGTATATAAATGATAAGAAGTTTCTGTTCCTTCTCCATATTCAGTAATTGGAATTATAGCAAAATCTTCATTTTCTAGTATTCTAGTGTAGGTTTCAAAGATTTTCTTTCTATGTTTTAACATACCTTCATATCTTGTTAATTGTGCTCTACCAATAGCTGCATTTATATCTGTCATATTGCATTTAAATCCATCTGTAACTATATCATACTCCCAAGCTCCTGCCTTCATTTTTGATAAAGCATCCTTTGATTGACCATGTAGGGCAGTAAATTTAAAGTCTTGATATAAGTTTTCTCTACCTTCAAAGTTATTATTATTAAAGGTTAAAGCTCCACCTTCTGCAGTTGTAAAGTTTTTAACTGCATGGAATGAAAAGCTATGAAAATCACATTGTGCTCCTACTCTATGTCCTTTGTATTTTGCTCCAAAAGAATGAGCAGAATCTACTAATATAATTATATCTTCTCTGTTCTTTTCTTTTAATATTTCTTTAATTCTATCATAATCACAAGGTAAGCCTGCATAATCTACTGGCATAATAACCTTAGTTTTTTCTGTTATTAAATCTGCTAATTTATCATAATCCATAAAGAAAGAATCCTTAGCTACATCACAAAATACAGGTTTTATTCCTCTATGTATTGATACACTTGCAGTTGCTGTATATGTATAAGGAGTTGTAATTACTTCATCACCTTCTTTAATATCTAGAACTTTAAGAACTAGTTCCATTGCTGCTGTTGCACTATTTAGTGCTACTGCCTTATTAGCTTCACAATATTCAGCTATTTCTTCTTCAAATTTTGCTAAAGTAGGTCCTGATGTAATCCATCCTGATTTTAATACCTCTACTACTGCATTAATTTCTGCTTCAGTTATATCTGGAGGAGAAAAGGGTATTTTCTTTATGTTTTCCATGTTTTTTTCAATCCTTTCGAAATTGTTTAACTCTATTTCCAATTATATATTTATGGATAATAAAGTGCAAGTTTATTAATATTATAGTAATATTTCCTTAATAAAAAAAGAGATAAATATTATATTCTTGGTTAACCTAGTAAATTCTAAGTACCTTTCTATAATATTTATCCCTTTCTAAGTTGAAAGTAATACTTCTCAATTTAATTTTTAATTATAAAAATTATTCACATAATAAACTTTTTATAATTACATAAATATAAATTAAGGAAATTATTTATTTTGAGCTTAATAAATCTCTTATACTTTCTATAGCATTATGTGATACACCATATCCTGATTGAACAACTACATTAGTACTTCTCTTAGAAAGTATTAGTCTTTGAGTAGCTGTTAAGTCATTATTTGCTAATATAACTGGTGAGTTTTCTAAGGCAGCTATTGGTCCAGCGCTTAAAGCATCTATTAATTGAAGTCCCTTAGATACATAAACTTTATTTGTAGATGAGCCATAGAATTTATCTATAATAAATGCATTGGTTTCATATCTTGTGCTACCACCTAATCTATTTCCAGAAATATCATTTGCAGTTATTCCATTTACTTGATTTAAAACATCATTATTTATTGCTGTTGTTCCACCAATAATATATGCATTTTTAATTCCTTCTCCTCTTAACCAATTATAAACTGATGTTGGAATATAAGTGTTTCTTACTAAGATTATAGGCATCCTATCTCTTCCTGCTACTGGTGAAATTGAAAGTGCATCTGCTTCTCCTAATCCATTAGTTACAACTATATTTTCTATATTATAAAGATTTGAATCAATATATTGAGCTACTAACAGTGAAGTTTCATATCTATCACTTCCACCTAATCTAGTTATCTTAGAAACTCCTAAATTTAAAAGTTGTCTTTCAACTTCTTGGTTAATTACTGTATTTCCACCAACAATAATTATGTTTTTTCCTCCAAGCCTCTTTATTTCATTTTTTGTTACTTCCGGAATATTGTTCTTTTCTACTAATAATAAAGGGGCTTTATAATAACTAGCTATAGGTGTTGCTGTAAGTCCATCAGCTAATGCGTATCCTCCTGCAATTACTATTGTATCTGAAGTATTAAATTTACTCTTACTTAACTCAACTGCTGTATCATATCTTCTATCTCCAGCTCTTACATCAAGGCCTGGTCTAAATACATTTACTCTTGCAATTGAGTTAACTGGAACATATCCCTTTGAATCCCAATTATAATTTCCATCATAATTTGTACCCTTAGGTAAATTAGTATCTGGATTTATTTCATAATATTGAGCTCCATTAATGGTTACTACATCAAGACTATTTAATATAACCTTTGAATCTGGCAAAAGATTATATAATGCTTGTCCAGATTTATTAATAACTATACTACTATCTTTTGCATAAGCAACTTTATTAGAATTAGTATCTCTTAAATCAGAATTTCCTCCTGATAAATAAGTATCTACTCTATATGCATAACTTGATGCCTTTTCTCCCCAAAATGGATCTGACGCATATCTTACATTAACGCCTCTATACTTATTTCCTAAAGTTGAACCATTATATCTCCAATCACTTGGATTTGAATATCCATTGGAAATATAATTTTTTGAAAAATCTAAGACAGAATCTTGTGGTGATGCATATGTTGCTGCACCATTTGTTCCATCATAAGCCTTGATTCCAAATAAATTGTTTCTTAAAATTGCATTATCTGATGTTCCACCAGCTGATTCATTCATAGCAACTGCTAGCATCAATAAAGCATTAACTCCATACTTTTCTTCTGCTTCTTTGAAAGCTTGTCCTAACCCTCTAAGCTTTGAGTTTACTTTTGTATTATCATTAATATATCTATTTAATTCATCTGCAGAATATAGAGTTTTACTTCTAAAAGATAGGTTTTGATAATATAAACTATGTGGATTTGTAGGGTTTACAGCTCCACTTCTTATTCCTGCTTTATAATCGCTTATAAGTGTAGATAAAGCATTTTGAATATTACTTCCATCATAGAAGTATGTACCATCATAGCTTAAATATTTAATACCTTCTTTTAAATAGCTTGGAGCCTTACCTATTAATATACTATTACCTTTATATCCTGTTAAATCACTACTAATATAGTGATATAACTGTCCACCTGAAATACTGTAATAACTAGGATTAGTAACCTGATTTAATGGGATTACTTCCATATCATAATTTCCAGTGCTTCTATTATTGCTAATCCACCCTTCTCTTCCATTAATTAATACCTTTGCAGCTGTCCCATTATATTCTAATATAGGTGCATCACTAACAAAACCTGGATTTACGTATGTAACGTCTCTATTTAATGCTGGACTATCATATATATTAATATTTTTCACAACATTACTATTGTTTTCGTACTTAGATATCCTGGCCATTTCATGTGTTGAATAAATAACTTGTCCAGAATTATTTATTATTGCTGGCAATGTATTATTACTATCTAATGTTTCTTGAGGAATATTATTCGCATAATTAATAGCTTCATCTAAATTGTTATATGAATTTATAAATTCATAACTTCCATCACTATAGGCTAAAGCTAATTCATACTCATCATCTGTCATTGGTATCAAAGTTTGAATATCAACACGAGCTTCAAGCATTAGCTTATACTCTAAACTATCTTCATCTATTCCTTCAACTACTGAATTAATTCTTGCTTTATTAATATGAGTTTTTTCGTACTTCTTCCCCTTTAAATTGTTATTTTTTTCATTTAACTTTTCAGAGGCTACTTCTGCATTTTCCTTTTTTTCTTCTATATTTTCTTTATTTTCTTCTATCACTTCATTTTTTTCTATCACTTCATTTTTTTCTTCTATATTTTCTTTACTTAATTCTGGGTTTTCTACACTATCTTTGTTTTTATTATTATCATCTTTTTCTTCTACATTTTCTGTATTTATTTTTTCATTTTCATCTTGGAATTGAGAAATATTAGTTATCTCATTATTGTTATTTATTTCAGTTATTGCCTCAACTCTTAAATTTGGTAACAAAATTGATACTATTAATGCTTGTGCAATAATGATTTTAATTTTTTTTGATTTCACTTAGCTACTCCCCTTTCCCTTATAGAATACCAATATAATGCAATTTTTTCAACGTTTCTGAAGTAATCTTAATAATTTATATGCACATTTTTACATTTTTTCCCTATAAAAAAATGAAGCTGTGATAACAGCTTCAAATAATCTTATATTAATCTTCTCTATTAATTATTCTCTATTCACACTTATTAAATTTTACTAATAGCATTTTACTCTAAAAACAAAGAATAGGAAATATGCATTTCCTATTCTTTGTTCATTATTTATTCGTCGCTTTTACCTACTCCTGAAAGTATTAAGCCCTTGTTGTGGTCTAATGCCCAGTTAATACCCCAGTCGTTTTGGAATATAAGGATATTTCTATCTTTAAAGTCCTTAACTCTTTTTGCATCAGAAGTTAAGTTTAATTTGTCCATATCAACATCTTTATTTTCTATCCATCTTACATATCTAAATGGAAGCCTATCCATCTTTATATCAACATTATATTCATTTTTTAGTCTGTATTCTAAAACTTCAAATTGAAGTACACCAACAACTCCAACTATTATTTCTTCCATACCTATAAAGGATTCTCTAAATACTTGGATTGCTCCTTCTTGTGCTATTTGAGTAACACCCTTTACGAATTGTTTTCTCTTCATAGTGTCTACTGGTCTAACTCTTGCAAAGTGTTCTGGTGCAAATGTAGGAATTCCTTCAAATTTGAATTTCTTTGATGGTGCACATAATGTATCTCCAATGGAGAATATACCTGGATCGAACACCCCAATTATATCTCCTGCATATGCCTCTTCTACTATTTCTCTATCTTGAGCCATAAATTGTTGTGGTTGAGAAAGTTTAATCTTCTTACCACCTTGCATATGATAAACATCTTCACCTTTTTGGAATTTTCCTGAGCAAATTCTCATAAAGGCAATTCTATCTCTATGTGCCTTATTCATATTTGCTTGGATTTTAAATACAAAGGCAGAGAAGTTCTTATCAAAGGGATCTATTTCTCCTATGCTTGAATTTCTTGGAAGTGGTGCTGTAGTCATATCTAAGAAATGTTCTAGGAATGGCTCTACACCAAAGTTAGTTAAAGCAGATCCAAAGAATACTGGTGTTAATTCTCCAGTTCTAACCTTTTCTAAGTCTAACTCATCTCCAGCTATATCTAAAAGCTCTATATCTTCCATTAATTTATCGTGAAGGGCATCCCCTAATATTTCTCTAAATCTTGGATCATCTACTGAACCTTCCACAGCATCTACTGCACTTTGTCCGTGGTTTCCTGCTGAGAATGCAATAATTCTATTATTATCCCTTTCATAAACTCCTTTAAATTCCTTACCAGAACCTATTGGCCAGTTCATTGGGTATGTCTTTATTCCAAGTTCATTTTCTATTTCTTCTAATAATTCAAATGGGTCCTTAGCTTCTCTATCCATCTTATTTACAAATGTAAATATAGGCATTTCTCTAAGTGATGCAACATGGAATAGCTTTCTTGTTTGATCTTCTATACCCTTTGCTCCATCCACTACCATAACTGCACTATCTGCAGCCATAAGAGTTCTATATGTATCTTCTGAGAAGTCTTGGTGACCTGGTGTATCTAATATGTTTATACAGTGTCCTCTATAATTAAATTGCATTACTGATGAAGTAACTGAAATACCTCTTTGCTTTTCTATTTCCATCCAGTCAGATACTGCATGAGTTGAAGCCTTTCTAGCCTTTACTGAACCTGCAAGTCTTATAGCTCCTCCATATAATAAGAACTTTTCTGTTAATGTAGTTTTACCAGCATCTGGGTGGGATATAATAGCAAAGGTTCTTCTCTTTTCTATTTCACTTATATAATCTGCCAATGGCTTTTCCTCCTTGAATTTCAAATTAAATTTGCTTTAGTTAAATCTCTTTTCTCTAGTTATTCATTATACCCTAAACTAAGAAAATTTAAAATGAAAATTTATTCCCCTGGGGTCCAATTTTTTTCCAAATATATAATGCATACTTGATATTTCACAATTATTGAAATAATTCAGGCAAGCTGAATTATGAAAATTATAAATTCCGGTGGAATTTACTCCTTAATTCTACATTTTACATTCTACATTCTTCATTTCTCTAACGTTCCATTTAACAAATAATAAAAGTCCCACACTTGCTATCAAAGTAATAAACATTATTATTCCTATTGGTACTCCTAGTTCTATAACTTGTCCAAATAATAATTGACCTGGAGCTACACTTATAGTTGCCACTGCTACTGAAAAGGCTGATACCCTTCCTAACATATCTTGTGGCACTTCCTTTTGTATAAAGGTTAATGTTAAAACATTTGATAAGGATAATGAAAGCATAATTGCCATACCACCAAGGGCAAAAAGGGCAGCTAGGGCATAGTTACTAGCTTTAATGCTTGTTAAAGTGGACATTACTGTTATCCCTATTATCATTGGAAAATATGTATAGTGAACTTTTTTCATGGAGAACATTTTTGGTTTTAATGTTATCCATAGTCCACCTAGTATCATTCCTAATACGCATATTCCTTCTACTATTCCATAAACTTGTGAAGGTAGCCCTAAGAATATATTTATAAAGTATGGTGCTATTATTGATAGTATTGGCACTAAGAAAATATTACATAAAGCATAGGATGCTATAATTCCAAGTATAATTTTCTTTTCCTTCTTTAAATATATAAAGCTATGCTTCATATCTATAAAGGAGTTCTTTATAAATGCTACAGATAAAATCTTATCTACCCTTTCAGGTTCTACCTTCCCAAATTCTATCTTTTCAGCTTCTATATTTTTGCATTGACTATTTTCAAATTCTACATTTGCTAATTCTATATTTGATAATTGTACATTTGCTACATCTGGTATTTCTAAGAATAATTCCATTATTGCTGATAATAAGAAGCTTATAGCATTTATTATAACAATGGCTTTAATTCCTACTAATCCATATAATACTCCTGCAAAAATTGGTCCAACAAAGTTTACTATTGAGCCTACTTGATTTATTATTCCATTGGCAGAAGTAAGTTTATCTTTTTCTACAACCTGTGGAATTGATGCTGTTACCGCTGGTCCATATAAGGTATAGCAAATTGATAATATAAACATAACTGTAGCTACTATTAATTCATGGTCTCTACCTTGTAATAATATGAAGGCATAGCCTCCTATTAATATTGAGCAAAAGAAATCTAAATAAACCATTATCTTTTTTCTATTTACCTTATCTGATAACATTCCTGCAATAGGGGCAAATAAAATATAAGGTATGGTTGATATTGCTAATATATTTGCAAAGGTAGCAGCACTACCTGTAAATTCTAATAAATATAAAGACATACTAAATCTTTGAATTGCATTTCCAAATAGGGATATAATCTGCCCTATTACTATTATTATAAAGTTTTTATTTTTCATGCTTCCCCCCTAAGAAGTTCATAATCCATGCATATTGGATATAGTCCATTTTCACTTTTTTGAAGGTTGGCTTCTATTCCGTAGATTTCTTTTAAATTTTCCTTATTAATTACCTCTAGTGGCTTTCCTTCACAAATAATTTTACCCTTTTTAAGACCAATTATATTGTCTGCAAATCTGCAAGCATTATTAAGCTCATGTAAAACTATAACTACTGTAATATTCTTTTCTCTATTTAATTTTTGAAGTACTTCTAAAACTTCAAGTTGATAAGACATATCTAAGTAAGTAGTTGGCTCATCAAGCATTATTATTTCTGTTTCTTGAGCTAAGGTCATGGCAATCCAAGCTCTTTGTCTTTGCCCACCTGATAAATTTTCAACTTCTCTATCAGCGAATTCAGAAAGTCCAGTTTCTTTTATTGCCCAGTCAATAATATCCTTGTCATGACTATTAAGTCCACCTATGATCTTTTGATGTGGGAATCTTCCATAGGCCACTAATTCTCTTACTGTAAGGCCACTTGGGCAAACTGGCCCCTGGGGAAGAAAAGCAACTTCTTTAGCTATGTTTTTTTCTTTTACCTTTTTTATATTTTTATTATTTATAAATATATCTCCATTCTTAGGTTTATTAATTCTAGCTATAGTCTTAAGCAAAGTTGATTTTCCACATCCATTAGCTCCAATTATTATGCTGATTTTTCCCTTTGGAATCTTTAAATTCATATCTTCAATTATAATGTTGTTTTCATAAGCAACACTTAAATTATTTACACTAATAGCTTCCATAATTATTTCTCCTTCATCATTAAATAAATAAAATATGGTACTCCAAATATGGATACTGTTATTCCTACAGGAATTTCAATTGGTGAAAATAAATTTCTTGAAACTGCATCTGCAAGAAGTACTATAATAACACTTATAATTGCTGAAATAGCAATAAAATTCTTATGGTATGGGCCTACTAATTTCCTTGCAATATGAGGAGAAATAAGTCCTAGGAATCCTATATTTCCTGCAAAAGCTGTGGCTGTTCCTGCTAAAATTACTGCAAAGCTTAAAAACTTTTTTCTTTCTCTTTCTATATTTAAACCTAGTGAAATAGCTAATTCATCTGAAAGGTTTAATACATCTAATTTTTTGTGATTTAATAAAACTAAGATAAACATGAAAGTTACTATTGGTATTATTACCTTTGCATAACTCCATCCTGATCCCCAAAGGCTTCCTGATGTCCAAACCAAAACTCTATTGTAATCTCCAACTCCTCCTCTAAAAGTAAAGAAGGTAATAAAGGCATTAAGTCCTGCATTTAAACCTATACCTATTAGAAGCAATCTTTTTGGTTTTATTCCATTTCTACTTGATAGCATATATATTATAAATGAAGAAACTGCTGCACCTATAATTGCCATTAAAGGTAATATAAATATAGAAAGCTGTCCAAGCTCTGCATAATAATTACCTGTTTGATAGGTTATAAATATTACTGCTGCCACTGCCGCTCCAGCATTTATACCTATTATCCCTGTATCTGCTAAATCATTTTTAGTTATTGTTTGAAGTATTGCTCCTGCAGTTGATAATGCAATTGCAACAAAGGTACCAACTAATAATCTTGGAAGTCTAATACTTAATATTGCTGTATTTTGAAGTCTTGTTCCATTTCCAAGAAGAGTTTTTATAACATCTAAAACTGATACCTTGTATGTTCCCCAGCATAATGTAACTGCAAAAGAGATAACTAATAAAGCTAATAAAATTATTAATGCTATTTTAAATTTCTTTTTTTTCATTATCCCCTCTCCCTTCTTGCAACTGCTATGAAAAATGGTATTCCAATTAATGCTGTAAATACTCCAATTGGAGTTTCATATGGATCAAATAACATTCTTGCTGCAATATCTGCATAAGTTAATAAAACTGCACCAAGTAAAAAGGAACAAGGTATATTTCTTCTATAATCTTCTCCTAAGATTTTTCTAACTATTTGTGGCACAATAAGACCTACAAAGGCTATGTTTTTACCAACTGCCACTGCTGCTGCAGACATAGGTATCATAACCATAAGAGTTGTAAATCTTATTTTTTCTGGCTTTTCACCAAGTCCAATGGCTACATCATCTCCAAGATTTAATATATTTATTTTAGGTGATAATAAAATTGCTATAATAAGTCCTATAATTCCTACAAAAAATACTAGTTTAAAATCTGCCCAACTAGCATTTCTAAATCCACCTGAAACCCAAAATCCTATCATTTGAGATTGATTTGATAAAAGTCCAATTATTGTTGTTAAAGAAATAAAAAATGTACTCATAGCTGTACCAGCTAAAAGAATTTTTGCAATAGAATTATTATTTGCTTTTTTAGATATAAATCCTAAAACAATAATTCCTGTTATTAATGCTCCTATAAATGAAGCTATCATTACATTTTTCGTATTTATTGCAATTCCTGTTGCGTAAAATATTGCTATTACTAAAGTAGCTCCTTGGCTTACTCCTAAAATAGAAGGTTCTGCTATTGGATTTCTAGTAACTCCTTGAATCATTGCACCTGTTACTCCTAAAATTCCTCCTGTTAATAATACAGAAAGGGCTCTTGGTATTCTAACATCTCTAACTAGCATAAGTTCTAAGGTTTCACTATAATTAAAAATACTGTCAAAAATGTCTGAAAAACCAATATGAACTGATCCTAGCCTTACAGCTAGAACCAGTCCTCCTATTAAAAGTAACAAACTACAAATTACAAATATTGCTGTATGTTTCTTACTTTGTTTCATTTAACATGTCACCTATTTCATCTACTAATAATTCTCTTCCAATTGAGCTATATCCTTGGTTAAAGTATGGTGATGATTCTAATATTACAACTTTTCCTTCTTTAACCGCAGGTAGGTTATTCCATATTGCATTGCTTTCTAATTGTGCTAAATCTTCTGCTGTTGCAATTGCAAATATATAATCTGCTTTAATTGATGCTAATCCTTCATAAGTTACTACTGGAAGGCTAATATCACTTTGTTCTGGCATTCCTTCTGGTTTCTTAAGTCCCATATCTTCATATAAAACACTACCAAATCCTGCTCCATCAAATACGAAGAATTGGCCACCACTTGCTAAGAATGAAAGATATGTAGTATCTTCACCATATTCTGATTTAATCTTTTCTCCAGCTGCCTTTGCTTTTGCTTCATAAGCTTGTAACCAATTGTTTGCTTCATCTTCTTTATTAAATACTTTTGCAAAAGCCTTTACATCATCTTTCCAATTTAATGCTTCTAATTGAATCATAACTGTTGGAGCTATTTCACTTAATTGATCATACATCTTTTCTTGAACTGTTGATATAACTATTAAGTCTGGGTTTAAGTTCATAACTGCTTCTACATCCATAGTATCTTGCATACTATATCCTAATATTTCAGCACCCTTTAATGTTTCTTCTAAATATGAAGGAAACTTAGTGTAATCATAAGCATCACTATTTGCTGTTCCTATAACTTTATATCCTAAAATTGATAAAATATCACTATTTCCACTTAAATCTACTATTCTTTGAGGCTCTGCTGGTATTTCCACTTCTCCTCTAACGTCTGTAACTGTTACTGTCTTTTCTGAAGTTTTCTCATTACTTGTACCACCATTAACTCCGCAACCCACTAGCATTACTGCTGTCATGCATGTAGCTACTAAAGTTTTTAATATATTTCTTTTCATATTATACCTCCATTAATTTTTATAATTATTTTCAACATTTCTCTTTGTCGTAATGAATTGTATATGATATTCATTCTCAATACAATATTTGCACCTAATTTAATAATTTTATCATCCATTAGAATAAAAATGTGTTATAATACTACATATTTTATTAATAATATTATTACCAAACTATATGTGAAAAATGTAAATTTAAAAATAGAATTTTATAGGCTTATTTTATAGAAAGGGTGCTACTATGATTTGTAAAACTACAAGGGAATTTCAAAATCAAGTTCTAGAAAAAATGACTTTTTCTCCATACCCCAGGGGAAGTTATACTATTTATAAGAATTTAAAAAGACCTGATTTAGGTTATTTTATTAAATATTCAAGGGAGGGCTACTATGACTTTGGTATTGGAGATTATACAATTCCAGAGAATTTCTCTCTTTCCTTTGATCATAAAGAAGAATTCATTAGGTTTGGAACTGTTTATACTGGGGAAACTAAATTTATAATAGAAAATAATCCTGTCTCCTCATTTACTCCTTCTTCCTTCTTTGTTGTAGAAAAAGGAATTAAAGGAAAGCAAGCATGGAAAAAAGGTCAACACCTTCACGGTGCAGAAATAACAATTTACAAGAAATATTTTGATGAAGTAATTAATCCAAACTTTAAAGATACTGTGGATTTTAATAATTTTATTGAAAATTATACTTATAGATATTTGCCTCTTGAAATAGCATCAATTATTCAAAATATAAGGAATCTAGCTCAATTTGATGAATTAACCCCCTTATATTTAGAGAGTAAAATTTTAGAATGTATTCATGTAATCTCTAAAGAAGTACATTCCTCTCCAGAAAATACCTTCACCAATCAATTAAATTATGGTGATATAAAAATAGGGAAAAATAGATTTGTAAAATTAACAGCTTCTGATGCTAATGCCATCCAAAAAGCTTATGAAATATTAACTAAGGAGGCTTGTAACCCTCCTACTATATCAACCTTAAGTAAAATGGTTTTTCTTAATGAGCAAAAGTTAAAGGCAGGCTTTTCTGCAAAATATCATATGTCCATTAGTGAATATACTAATTCCATTAGAATGACCATAGCAGAAAATTTACTTTCTACAACAGAATTAAGTGTAGATGAAATTTCTAAGATGGTTGGCTACAATTATAGTGGAAACTTTGTAAAGATGTTTAAAAAGGTTCATGGGAAAACTCCCCTTGCCTTTAGAAAAGGAAAAAATTAGTTGAGATTTTTGTTTTTTAGAGTTAAAATAACATTAGATATATAACACTTGTTATATTATGAAAGGAGACTGTAGTATGCCACCTAAAATACAGGTAACAAAAGAAAAAATTATTCAAGCTTCTATAGATATTGTCCGTAAAAGTGGTATAAATTCATTAAATGCAAGGGCAATAGCTAAGGAATTAAACTGCTCTACCCAACCTATTTTTAGCAATTATTCTTCTATGGATGAGTTAAAAAAAGATGTAATTAATTCAGCTAAATCACTATATGATAAATATATAGAAGAAGGCTTTAATAACCCAAATTATCCAAAATACAAATCAAGTGGAATTTCATATATTAAATTTGCAAAAGAGGAAAAAGAGCTCTTCAAACTACTTTTTATGAGAGACCGCTCTAATGAAAAAATTGAAGATGAAAAAGATTCACTAAATAATATTATTAACATTATTTCTTCTAATCTAGGAATTAGCTATGATGATGCATTTAACTTCCATATATCAATGTGGACTTATACACATGGAATAGCAACAATGATTGCAACATCTTATTTAGACTGGGATTGGGATATTATTGATAAAATGCTTACAGATGCTTATGTATCAATGAAAAATACATATCAAAAATAATACTATTTTATAGGGAGGATTATAAATGGAAAAGATATTAGTAGTAGAGAATCTCTGCAAAGAATATCCAAAGTTTAAGCTTAATAATGTATCTTTTTCTATGGATAAAGGATCAATTATGGGCTTTATAGGTAGAAATGGTGCTGGTAAAACAACAACTTTAAAATGCCTTTTAAATTTGGTTCATGAAGATTCTGGGAAAATACAATTCTTTGGTTTAAATTTTAATAATAGCGAAAAGGAAATTAAACAGCGTATTGGATATGCAGCAGGTGGGATTAATTATTATCAACGTAAAAAAATTAAAGATATTATTGCTATAACAAAATCCTTCTATCCTAATTGGGATGATAACTTATACCATAGTTACTTAAAAAGATTTTCCTTAGATGAAGAAAAAAAGCTAATAGAATTATCTGAAGGTATGAAGGTAAAATTTAATTTAGCAATTGCTCTTTCACATCATGCAGAACTTCTTATTTTGGACGAGCCTACTAGTGGTCTGGATCCTGTTTCTCGTGATGATTTATTAGAAGTATTTTTAGATTTAGCTAAGGATGGCGTATCAATTTTATTTTCTACTCATATCACATCAGATTTAGATAAATGTGCAGATTCAATTACCTACATTCAAAATGGTGAAATAATTGCCTCTGATAAAATTACAAACTTTGTAAATAGTTATCGCTTATTGAATGTAACTAGTACCATTAGTGAAGAACAAAGGAAGGCTTTTATTGGTGTAAGTCGTAATAAAGATGGCTCTACTGCTTTAATAAAGGAATCTGATTCTAATAAATTTAAGGAATTCTCTCTTGCTATTCCTGATTTACAAACTATTATGATACATTTTGAAAAGGAGGTAAATTAATGAAAGAACTTTTATTTAAAGAAATGAAGCTAACAGCATCACCTCTTTCTTATTTTTTTATTGCTTTTTCATTTATGACCTTTATACCAGGATATCCAATTCTTGTTGGAGCATTCTTTGTATGTATGGGGATTTTTTATACCTTTCAATTTTCTCGTGAATATAATGATACCTTATATACAGCTCTTCTTCCTGTTCGTAAAAGTGATGTAGTAAAGGCAAAATATTTATTTTGTATAGGTATCCAAATTATTAGTTTTATTATAAATATTATAATAACAGCTATTCGTTTAACAGCTTTTAAAAACTCAACTGTTTATATAGAAAATCCTTTAATGAATGCAAACTTTGCATATCTTGGATATGTTTTAATTATATTTACTTTATTTAATTTTGTTTTCTTAACTGGATTTTTCAAAACAGCATATTATATTGGTAAGCCCTTCGTAATATATTGCATAGTGACTTTTATTGTAGTAGGCATAGGAGAAATTCTGCATCATATCCCTGGATTAGAACTTTTAAATTCAACAACTTCAGATGGATTCTCTATACAAATAATTGTATTTATCATAGGAATCCTTACTTATATAGTAGGAACTTATTTATCTTTTATTAAATCTAAAAAACTCTTCAATATTATTGATTTATAAAAAGCACTATACTAGTTATCTATTTAAAAGTTATATTGTTTTATTAAAAAAGATGACTTCTTGTAAATTCAGAAATCATCTTTTTTTATTCTTCTTTTAAATTCTAACCTTTCAATTATGTGATATTTCCATAACCTCACTATTGTATACCCTTCTGTTTTAAAATGTTGTTGGTATTTCATATCAATGTATCTATTAACAGCTTTATAATTAATAACAACAATTTTCTAAAACAGACTTATATACTCTTAAAGATTATATCTCTCATTTCATAACCATCTCATTATCATCACGGTCACCTGTATCTTTAAAGCCAACCTTTTCATAAATGTGAATTCCATGAGAAGTATCTATATCACAGGTTAAAATAACTTCCCCATTTTTTGAAATTCAGCTTACCTGAATTTCTTCATTCAATTTTAATATACTAAGATATAAATTATTTCTGTTTCGGCGACTTGGAGCGAAGCGACGGAGCAAGAAACAGATATAATTTATATTTTACTCACCCTCGTTATATTCTTTCTTAGAATACTTATGATGCTCCATACAAGCCACTAGTGGAATTTCATATCCATCCTCTGTAAAGTTTATTTCCGTAAGACTTGTTTGCTTTATAAATGGAGGCTCCCACAAAGTGTCTATATCCCTATTTTCTAATGCAGTTAAATATGATTTTAAAGTAATAGTATGAGTTACTATTAGAATTGTCTTTCCCTTTTCTTTTTCTAAAATCTCATTTATAGTCTTAAAGGACCTCTCTTTAACTTCATTAAAGGTTTCTCCCTTTCCTGTAGGGATATATTTTGATGGTACATTCCAAAAATTAAAGTGATTTTCTTTTGCCATAGATTTAATAGTTTCTTGATCCTGACCTTCCCAATCCCCAAAACTCATTTCCTTCAATCCATCATGACAAATTAAAGGAATATCTCTATCCCCTCTAATAATTTTAGCAGTATTAAAAGCCCTTCCTATAGGACTTGAATATATAACATCAATATGTAAATCCTTCATTCTTTCTTTTAGCCATATTGCTTGATTTTCTCCTAATTCAGTTAAAGGAGAATCTCCAAAGCCTTGCATTCTACCCTCTTCATTCCACTCTGTTTCACCATGTCTGGTTAAATATAATTTTGTCATATAGCCCTCCATAAATTCTTATTTCTTCTTATATTATACACGCTATAAGAAATACTTAATATTAAAATTTAAACTGCTTATTTAATTAATTATGTATATAATATTATATAAAAGTAGTATTTTTGTTAATAATATAGGAGGTGAAATTTTGCTTACTAATGTTGAATTTAAATATATTAATTTAAAGAAAGCATATACTAAGCTTAAAGAAGTTAGTGATATACATGATGGAAATAACTATATAATTAGAGATTCATTAATTCAAAGATTTGAATTTACTTATGAGCTAACCCATAAGACTTTAAAGGAATTTATGAAGTATTTAGGTGTTACTTTAGAAAACTCTTTTCCAAGAACAATATTTAAAAAAGCATATGTAAATAATTTAATTTCTGATGATAAAGTTTGGATTAATCTTTTAGAAGACAGAATCTCAACTTCTCACATGTATAATGAAAGTATAGCTGAAGAAATTGCAGATAGAATAAAAAATCAATATGTTGCTGCTATTAGGGAATTAATAGATAATTTAGAAAAACTATTATAATAAAGGTGTTATTAATATAGCACCTTTATTTATTATTATGTATTCATAATATTTTTGAAAAAGTCAGAAAATTATCAACAATAATTATTTTTTTATTCACAATTTTCTGTTAATAAAATTTATTTTGTTGTTGATAAATTTCAAAAATTAAAAGGATTCCTATAATAGGAACCCCTTATTTAGCCATATCTAAATTAACATCTCTTTCATCATCTTCATCTGTTAAGTCAAGTATTTCTAAGATTTTTTCTGATCTTTCTTTAGTTGATCCTGTAATTAATTGATAATTAACATTTTCAGCTTCTAAGAAACTTAAGATAGCGTTGTCCACTGCTTGAGCAACTTCTTCATCTTGCCATCTTACTCCATCCTTAGTATAACCAAATTCTCTTGGTACAAAGAATATGTGATCGTATTTAGGTAAATCTCTTAATGCTAATATGTATAAATCCTTTAATATTTCAATTTCCTTTGGTGTTCTCTTTTTATCTCCAAGCATAAATCTTCCATATATATATGGAACAAAAGTTGCATAATCTGTAATTGCATAATCAAAGTCATTTAAGCTATCTTCAATGTGAAGTTGTCCTAAATATATTCCATATTGCTCTGCTATATTTTCAATCATTCCTTTATCTCTTAAATAGTCAGTGCTATATTCAGTTGCTACCCCAACATTTAAGTCTCTAATTTTCATTTCAACATAAAGTTGTTGTATTAATGTAGTCTTTCCACATCTTGGCCCACCTAAAATGGCAATTCTCTTTGGCATAGTAAACCCTCCAAAAAATTCTATCTAAAAAGTGAATTATTTTTCAAAACAGATATTAATTATATCAGTTATTGTAGATAAATTCAATGTATATTGTAGGCAATAAATAATAAGTAAGAGTGAATAAGTAAAAGTGAAGAGATTGGGGCAAAGAAAAAGCTCCGCTAATAAGCGGAACTTTTTCAATACACTTCAATTAATGAATAATGCACTTTAAAGAATGCATAATGCATAATTGATAATGCATAATTGTTGAAATAATTCAGGCCAATTTTGCTTTAGCAAAGAGGCTTTTATTCTTTCATTTTTTCATTTCGATTTTGCTTTAGCAAAAGAGAATCTTCATTTTTTCATTTTCCAAAACTCTGTAAGAGTTTTCACCTTAATTCTACATTTTACATTTCCTTAAACTCCGAAGGAGTTTTCACCTTAATTTTACATTTTACATTCTACATTCTTCATTAAAATAATGCATGAGCATTATTTTATAAGTCCTTCTGCTTTTAAGAATTCTACAACTACTGATTTTACGTCTCTTTTATTTATATCTACTTCGTAGTTTAATTTTCTCATTTTTTCTTCTGTTAATCTATCATCTAAAAGTCCTATTGCTTCCCTTAGTTCTGGGTATTTTTCTAAGGTATCTTCTCTTACTACTGTTACTGCATCGTATGGTGGGAAGAAACTTTTATCATCTTCTAGAACTTCTAAGTTGAACTTATCTATAAGTCCATCAGTAGTAAATGCATCAATAACTTGTGTTTCATTATTGACAAGAGCTGAATATCTTAGCCCACCATCTATAGGTTTAACAGCTTTAAATTTCATATTATAGGCTTTTTCTAATCCTATTAATCCATCATCTCTGTTTGGGAATTCTATAGTTGGCCCAATTATTAATTGATCTGCTACTTTTGCTAAATCTGAAACTGTTTTTAAGTTATATTTTTCAGCTGTTTCTTTAGTTACAGCCATAGCATAAGTATTGTTAAAGCCTAAGGGATTTAATACTTCTAATTTATAATCTTCTTTAAATCTTTCTTTTACTATATTATAAACTTCTTCTCTATTTGAATTAGGTTCAGTAATATTTAATATACTTACATATCCAGTTCCTAGGTATTCTGCATATAAATCTATTGCTCCTGATTTTATTGCATTAAAAGTAACTTGGCTACCACCTAAATTAAATTTTTCTTCTACATTTAAATCAGTATTAGCTTTAATTACTTCTGATAAAATATTTCCTAGTATTAATTGCTCTGTATAATTCTTTGAAGCTACTACTACTGTTTTTTTATTGTCAGTTATAAATTTCGGCACAATAATTACACCTAGTACTGCTATAACTGCTATTGTTGATATAGCTGTTATAAGTCTCTTTCTTTTTGGGGAACTTTTCTTTCTTTTTACTTTCATAGTTCCATCTGCCTTTTTAATTCCATTAGGCATAGTTGCATCTTCTATTTTTCCTGTTATAAAGTCTATTAATAATGCTAGTATAGCGGCTGGAATTGCACCAAATAATACTAAGTTATTATCTACAGTTTGGATTCCTGAATATACTAGATATCCTAGTCCACCTGCCCCTACAAAGGCTGCTATTGTCATAAGTCCTACAGCTGTAACTGCTGCCATTCTTATACCTGCCATAATTACTGGCATTGCTAAAGGTATTTTTATTAATCTTAGTGTTTGTCCATTTGTCATTCCCAAGCCCTTAGCTGCTTCTAAGGTATCTGGATTTATATTTGTTATTCCAGTATAAGTATTTTTTATTATTGGTAACATAGAATATAACACAACCATTGTGATAGCTGGTGTTGATCCTATTCCGATGAAGGGAATTAAAAATCCTAAGATAGCTAAACTTGGAATTGCTTGAGTTAAATTGGCAAATCCAATTACTGCATTAGCTATTTTTTTATTTCTTGTTATCATTATTCCTAAAGGAACTCCTATTACAACTGATATTAAAACTGCTATTACTGTTAATTCTATATGTTCTAATAAAAGAGAAATGATTTCTGATTTTTTTATCATTAATTGTTCAAAAAAGTTATTCATTAGTTATTTCCCTCCTTTTCAATGTATTGACTACTTAAAACTGAAATTAAACTACTTCTTGTAACAAGTCCTAATAATTTTCCTTGGTCATTACATACTGGTAAATATCCTCTCTTTAAGTTATTAAATACTTCTAATAATTCTGGTAATGCTATGTCTCCATTAATACATGTAGGATTTTTACTCATAATTTCTTCAACTAAAATATTTTTATTTTCTACTCTTTGAATATTTTCTAATGTTACATATCCTAATAATATTCCTTCTCTATTTATAGCAAGCAAGCTATCTACCTTATTTTCTCTCATAATTTGAGCTGCTTGAATAAGATTTCTCTTTGGATTAACAGTAATTGGTCTTGAAATCATAACATCTATTGCCTTTATCATTTCAGGTTTAGTCCAAATCTTGTTTTTACCAACAAATTCTTCAACATACTCACCAGAAGGATTTTTTAATATATTTTCTGGTGTATCATATTGAAGAATTTTACCATCCTTTAATATACAAATTTTATCTGCTAAGTTTAATGCCTCATCCATATCGTGAGTAACAAATACTATAGTCTTTTTATATTCCTTTTGAATATTAAATAATTCTTCCTGAAGTTCTGCTCTTGTTATTGGATCTAAAGCACTAAAAGGCTCGTCCATTAATATTATTTCTGCATCTGCTGCAAAGGCTCTGGCAACTCCAATTCTTTGTTGCTGTCCTCCACTTAATTCTGCTGGGTATCTATCACTATATTTTTCTGGTTCTAATCCAACCATATTTAATAATTCCACTGTTTTTTTATCTATTTCCTCTTCTGATTTCCCCATTAGCTTAGGAATTATTTCTATATTTTCTTTTACTGTCATATGAGGAAATAATCCTGTTTGTTGTATAACATATCCTATACTTCTTCTTAATTTAATTGGATCAATATCTTTAATGTTTTTACCATCTATTAATATATCTCCCGATGTAGTTTCTATTAATCTGTTTATCATTTTTAATAATGTTGTTTTACCACATCCACTGGAACCTATTAAAACAACTAAGTTCCCTTCATCAATTTTTAAATTAAAGTTCTCAAGAATTACACTATTCTTATAACTTTTCTTTACATTTATAAACTCTATCATATTAAACCTCCTTTTAAATACATAAAATCCCCTTTTTTTGTCAACAACTTTATTATATATGAAAGTTGTCAGTTAGTCAAAATTTTTTGAATTTTTTAAATTTAATTCTGCTTAAAAAGAATAAATTTAGTAGTAATCTAGTTCTAATACAGTATATTAAAAGTTTAAAATTAAAGAAAAAAACTCCCGTAGGAGTTTCTGAAATAAATGTATTTTTAGTATGTTATTTCAAAGTTGATAATTTTTTATTAACTAGTGAAGAATTATATTTCTGTGATGGAATCTTTGCCTGATTCTAATGCTAATGATACAAGTTTATTCAAGTCATTTTCAAATTCTAATGCTAAGGATACTTCAATTAACATTGGCAAATTCATTCCAGTTATAATTTTTATATTTGTCTTCTTATTTTCATGAATATATTTATAACTTTCATTAAATGGAGTTCCGCTCCTAATATCCGTAAATATTAATATTCCATCATAGTTATATTCATCATTCATTTTGTCTAATTGCTTATGCAGTTCATTAATATAATCATTATCTTCTTGAAATTTTAAAACAAATATATTAGAATTATCTCCTGCTATCATATTCATGCTATCTAATATTCCTTCACACATCTTGCCATGGGATGTTAATAATATTCCTATCAAACTTATCACTCCAAACATATGCTTTTGAATATTTTTTAATAATAAAATTATTTTTAGTCATGTATTCTTTTATTTCTTAAAATATCTTATATACTTATCCATGACATGCAATTATGTCCATCTTTCCTTCTAGGGTGAATTCATCACAATATCTTGTTACCATAAAGCTTTCTCCCGCTTTTATCTTTATTCCATTAATAGTACCTTCTCCTGTAATAACAAAACATCCACAAAAAGGTTTTTTTCTTGGAATTTTTCCCCTTCCATCTACCTTATAAAGCCAAGCAGAATAATCTTCATTGTCTGCCATAAATCGTTCCTTAATAGATTCATATTCAGTAACTTTTTCTTGGAACTCTATATATTCATCTGGTATCAATATATTTTTCTTTGCTTTTTCAATATCTAATTTTCTTTTATTGCCATTACTATCTAAACGATCATAATCATAAATTCTGTATGTTATAGGACATGGATTAGAAATTTCTATAAAAAAGCTACCTTTTTGAATTGAATGAATAGTTCCTGCTTTTATAGCATAAAAAGATCCTGGTTCAATTGGATGTCTTATTAATAATTCTTCCCATAATCCTTTTTTTATGTAATCATCTAATTCCTCTAATGACTTAGCATTACATCCAAAAATAACATTATTGTTTGGAGTAGTTTCTTGAAAATACCAGCATTCTGATTTTCCATGTATTCCAAGATTTTTCATAGCCCAATCTTCACGAGGATGAACCTGAACACTTAAATTTTCTGATGCAAAACAAGCATTTAATGATATAGACATCATATCCTGGTATTTTCTTTCTTCTTTATTTCCAAAATATAAAGGATCATTTTCATAGAGCCACTTCAAATTTTTCCCTGAATATTTGCCATTAGTTATTATACAGTCACTTCCAAATCCTCCTCCTAATGGGCATTTATTAATATCTAAATCTGGAGAAACATCAGGATTATATCGTCTAACTAATGTACCATCCCCCCAAATTGCTTCCATATTTAATGGAGGCTTTTTTAAAATTAATATTTCTTCCATTATACTCACCCATCTTCCAGATTAACTATTTAACTTTCATTAATTAATGAATTTGTATATCCAAAACTGAGTTCTAAATATTATTAAAATATCTTAGTATAATTTTTTTATAATTATTATTTTAATTTAGCTAATAATGATTGATATTGTTCTAAAAGTTCTTCTACTGAGTCTGTCTGCTTTTTTGCTAAACCAAGAAATAATATATCTATTATAAATAGTTGCCCATACCTTGAAAAAATTGGTGATAATCTTGTTGCATTAAGCTCTGTACTTGGAACTGCAAGTATTAAATCAGCCAATTCAGCAAGTTCACTATTTGAATTTCTAGTTATAGCAATACACTTTGCACCACTTTTTTTAGCTTCCCTAACTGCTAAATTTACTTCTTTAGTTTTTCCACTAAAGGAAACTGCAATTACAATATCATTAGAAGTTGCAATTCGAGAATTTAAAACTCCATAATTACTATCTGTATTATAGACACACAGTTTTTTTATACGCATTAGCTTTTGTATAAAATCAGAAATTATTATAGTAGAGGAGCCTATACCAAAGAAATATATAGCATGAGCATTATTAATTAATTCAATTGCATTTCTAAATTGATCTATTCCATTCACTTTATATACATCATTACAAATTTTCGAAATACTGTTCATTATGTTATTTGGCATCTCTTCAAATGAATTAGCCCAATTAAAGATTTCATTTGTCCTAGAATAAGCTTCCTTCTCAATATTAGCTGCTAATTCTATTTTTAATTGAGCAAAGGTTTTATCGCAGTATTTCTTTACAAATTTTGAAATTGATGCTGATGAAATATTCAATTCTTCTGCCATATCATGTATATTAGATTTTACAAACTCATCATTATTCTTCAATATATAGTCTGCAATAATTTTTTCTGTATTGGTCATTAAATCATAATTCTTCTTAATTAAAATTAGACTATTCACAAGACTCCTCTTTTCTTTTTTATACTATATTTTTAAAACTAAATGATTTTACTTTAACATAACCTTATGAACAACTATAGGCTGATATCCTTTATTTTCTATAACATATTCATGGATTGATGCTGGGACAATAATAATATCTAAGTATTTTTGATTATATTTAAAATCTGGATTTTCTTTAGAATAAATACTTGCTTTTTCCCCATCAACTAAAGTTAAAATAGTAAATTGATTATTATTCTTAAAGCTTACTTTATGACCTGTTTCTATCTCAACACGCTTTGTTTGATAATACATTAAATCTGTATTTCCCACAAGATATTCTTTATATCCAGTTCCTTCTTCAGTTAAAATAGGTTCAATTGCTATGTTATTATTTACCCAGTTAGACCTTCTATTTCTATCTACTACTTTCTTACCATTAATCAAATGTATTGGTCTTTTATTTCCATCACTATCTAACCTATTATAATCATAAATTTTAAAAGTATATGATCCTATTGTTAGGCTACCTAGCTCTAGAATAAATTGATTTTGTCCTGATGAGTGTATAGTTCCTGCTGGAATCATTATTTGTCTACCTGGTGTAGATGGTATATTATTAATGTATTTCTTGTAATCAACATCCTTACCACTTATCTCTGATTCATGTGCCTTATTAAAGAACTCATCAATATTCGCATCTTCTTTGAATCCAACATAGGTCTTAGCATCATGACCAGTAGCAATTACATAATAGGCTTCATCCTGACTACCCTTATCATTATAATTAGCTTTAACAAATTCACCATTTGGATGTACTTGTATTGACATATTTCCATTACTGTGAAATGTATCATCATAATTGCATCTTATTGGGAAATATCCACCAAATCTTTTTGTACATTCTTCTCCCATTATATCATAAGGATATTTGTTAAAAAATGTTGCAAAAGGGAATTCAAAGATATTATCCTTATACTCTACTAAAACACTTACTTCCATTGGAATCATATCAAAAATCCATGCTATATTATTGGCTTTAACATCTAAATTTCTAACTTTACGTATATATTCTCCTCCCCATACCCCTTCTAAATATACAGGTTTACATCTAAAAGGATATTTGCTAAGCTCTTTCAAAATTTCATTAAAAGCATCTTTTTCCAATAGCAGTAATTTATTATCATGGTCTCCACAAATATATTCGTCAATTTTATCTTCTTGTAATAGTTGCTTACGTAATTTAACTTCAAGTTCAAAATCTATATAGTAATTTCTTCTCATTAGTTCACTAAATGGCCTAGCATAGTCATCTCCAATATTGGAATAATTACCTTCTCTAGCCCTTATTGCTGCTGTTTTGGGTGTTATATCTATATAAACTATCAAATCTGATACATCTTTGAAGGTATCAGATGCAGCTCCGTGTCCATATAATATTAGCACCTCATCTTTATTCATATTTATATAGTTTAAAGTATCTTTAACTTTTTCCTTTATAAATATATCATCAAAGGTTCCATAAAAAACTTTTCCGAACAAACATACTGGATCTTCATCTGACTTATTAGGCAAGTTTTCTTTAAACATATCCTCTAATTCTTCTTTATGTTTATATAGATTCTTCATATTGATTGGCTTATATTTATAACTGCCTTTAGCTAGTATTTGTGTAATTAAATTAATACATAAATCAAAATTAGCACTAATATACCCATCAATCAAAACAAGGGCTTTATGTTTTTTATCCACTATACTATCTATAGAATTAACGATTTTTCTAGCTACCTCTATATTTCCATATCCAATACTTGAAGAATAATCTTTTATTATCTTAGGTCTATTAATGGCTGAATAATCATCATAATCTAAGGGCTTAAACATAAAACTCATTTTTCTTAATCACCTCATATTAAATATTTATAAAATATTAAAGAATGCGCCTAAAATACCTATGGCAAATGTTAATATTAAAGTTATATATAGTCCTTTCTTAGGCCACTTTTTAATAATATAGTAGTATAAAAATACCATTGCATAAGGTAATAATTTAGGTAATAGTGAGTTTACTAAATCATCTAAAATTATTTCTTTTCCTCCAAAATTTAGTACTGTTGTTAAAGACATCTTTACATAATTTGTTACTAAACCAGCTGCAACCATTAATCCAACTATTGTTGAAGAATCAATAAGTTTTTGAATAACATTACTTTTCTTAAGTTTCATAATAACTTTTGTACCGAATTTGTATCCATACATTGTTCCATAGTACTTAGTTAATACACATATTATTAAATTTGGTATGATAAAAACAAATGGTGCAATAGGATTACCATCAATAGCTAAAGAAGCTGCAAATGCTCCAGTAATTGTTACTACAACACCTTTAAAGAATGAATCTCCTAATCCTGCTAAAGGTCCCATTAATCCTGCTTTAGTAGCTGAAATAACTTGACCAGATATAGGTTGTCCTAATGCTCTTTGTTCTTCAAGAGCAATACTAACACCTACAACAAGGTTATTAACCCATAAATGAGAATTATAGAATTCAGTATTCCTAGCAACTGCTTCCTTTAAGTCATCACCTTTATATAATTTCTTTAAAGCTGGTAAAATTGTATAACAATAACCTAATCCTTGATACCTTTCATAATTTAAACATGCAGATAAAAGATATGAACGTCTATTTATTCTATTTAAATCTTTTTTAGTTAGTATAGAATTCTGTGGTGTTTGACTAGTTTCTTCAATTTCATCTTCCACTTCTGTTTCATCATTTTTCTTTCCTAAAATATATATAGCAAAAACTACAGCTACACTTAATAGAGCAATTGCTAATATACTTAATCCTAAATATGCTGATAGTACATATCCAATTAAGAAAAAGCTCCATAATTTTTTCAAATCCATCATCTTTAAAAGCATAGCCATTCCCATTGCTGGCATTATACCTCCTGCTATACTAAGACCTCTTCTTATGAATTCTGGTAAAGCATTATATAAGCTTTCTACCCATGTTGCTCCAAAATAAGTTCCTAAAAATGCTGAAAATGTCCAAGTTAAGAATATACCTAAAATACACATATACAAATGAGAATTTACTGAGTCAATATTTCCCTCTTTAATTTTTCTATCAGCTCCATGAATGAATACTAAATTTAGATTATAGTCAAGAAGCAATACGAATTGAGCAAATACTCCTATTGGATATGCTAATGCAATACCTACTTCTGGTTTGCTACCACTAGCTATAGCCAACACTGTTGACATCATCCCTGCAAATTGTGCATTTGGTGGTACACTACCTCCAACTGGGAAAACTCCCATAAACATTAATTCAACAGTTCCTCCAACTATTAATCCTGTTCTTAAATCCCCCATCAACAATCCAATAATAGGCCCTGCAAATACTGGACGGCTAATTTGAATATGACCATATCCTAAATTTTCAGTAAGTAAAAGTCCCATTACGATGGCTATTAACAAAGCTTGTACCAATGACATAATGAAATCCCCCTTTTATAATAAATTTAAAATATTTTTTTTAGATTCAGTTGGCAGCTTTTGTATTTCACATGTAATACCTCTATCAGTAATTTCTTTCAAGGCATTTACTTCTTCTTCTGAAAGGTAGACAGTTTTATATATTTCTTTTTTATCTGGCTTAAAATGAACGCTTCCAATATTTACCCTGTCTATTATCAATCCATTATTTAATAGAGATAGGATTGTAGTTGGACTTTTTACAATTAAAAATATCTTTCCTTTTATAGCATTAATTTTCTCTACTGCTGTTTTTTCATCAAAAACGTATAATTTTTTTCCTTTAGGGCATGCCATTTCTAGTAAGCTTTTTAGAATGCCATTACTTGCAGATTCATCATCAACTACTACAAATGTATCAAAATTAATTGATTTAGCCCAAGCAGTAATAACTTGTCCATGTAGCAATCTTTCCTCTACTCTAGTAAAGACAATACTCATATTTACCTCCTTTCTTGAAGATTGGCAATAAACATATAAATATTTATTGGCTCCCCTCATTTTTTAAATATATATAAAACTAGTTAAATAAGTAATTAACTAGTTTAGTATCTACTTATAAATGGTACTAAAAATCACGTTTTTGAAATCGTTTAACTTAATTATATTATATAATAAATTAAATTTATTTTCAATATTGTATTTGTAAACTTTATTTAATTAATATTCAGATGACTTAATCATTTTAAGTGCCAATTTAATGATAATATACCTCTTAATTAGTACTTCTGGAACTTATAATATCTATATCCTCATATACGTAAGGAAAGGAATTTATAAAATAAAAAAAGTAGCTAGTAATGATTTTATTCAAAACTAACTACTTGTTAATTAATTATATTTTTCTTTACTAGCTTTACTTAATTAATTAAAACTATTCTAGCCAAATTAACTAATTATTATTTATTTGGTTTACTATATATTCACATAATTTATGAGTTATTATTGAATCTTCAATAGATGGATTTGGTTCCTTACCCTCTTTTACTGAATCTAGGAAATGAGTAATTAAATCCTCAAAACCCCTTTTGTAAAGAGTATTTTCCCAACCACCATAAGTTGTTTTCACTTTTCCTTTATTATTAATTTTAAAGGAATCTACTAAATCTTCCACTAAATATTTATTACCTTTTACCATGTATTCAATATTTTCTTCTGTTATACCAGCAGTTCTATTCATTACTCCAATAGCAGTTGTTTTATCTCCCTTAAATGTAACAACTACATTTTTTAGATTATTATTTTCCTTAGAGAAATTAACATCCATTTTCTTCACTTCATCATCCATTAAAAATCTTAAAGTATCAACAACATGTATAAAATCTTCTACAATAAATTTTCTAATATCACCAGGTGGATACTCTCTATTTTTCTCCATAATAATAATATCAGCCTTGCCCTTATTCTTAAGTTCCCTAACCTTTTGGCAAAATCTTCTATTAAAGCCAACCATAGCAATTAAATTCTTTTTCTTAGCCAGCTCAGCTATTTCAATACTTGTCTTAAGATTATAGGTTAATGGCTTATCTATATATACATTAACACCCTTATTCAACAATTTTTTAGCTATTTCATAATGCCCATCCGCATGAGTGGAAATTATAGCAGCATCAAAATCTTCTTTTAATAAGTTATCTAATACATTATAAGCTCTATCTATTTTATATTTATTAGATACCTCTTCTAAAACCTTTTTATTCCTAGTTGATATCAAAAGCTCAATATCCTCCATAGAAGATAAAATTGGTAAATAAGCTTTCTTAGCAATGGCACCAAGGCCAATTATTGCAACTCTCATTTTAAACCCCCTCAAACTGCCTTACGGCAGTAATTAATAATGTATAATGTAAAATGTAAAATTATTAATGAAAGAATTAAATAATGAAGAAATGAAAGAATTATGGATTAAATTCCTTCGGAATTTATTTTATAATTCAGCTAGTTGAATTATTGATATACTATAAGCTATACATTTGGGATTAGAAATAAGTTTTCATTTTAACTTCTTCACTATTTCCTCTTACTTATCAATTTTCTTAAATCTTTCATTTTTTCATTTCGATTTTGCGTAAGCAAAAGAGAAGCTTCATTTTTTCATTTGCTTCTTAATTTTTTAAAACTTCGCAGGAGTTTTTTCCTTAATTCTACATTTTAAATTCTTCATTCTTCATTGATTAAATTAAATTTAATCTTCTCAGTCCTTTTTCTATTCCTTCATTTTCTACATTTTCTGTGAAATCATAAGCATATTTTTCTAATCTCTCATGGTGGTCACCCATTGCAATTCCGTACTTTACAGCTTGGAACATCTCTATGTCGTTTTCACCATCACCAAAGGCATAGGCTTTATCTTTACTTATGTCTAATAAATTTAATAGGTGTTCAACTCCATATCCCTTTGAATATTTAGCTTTATATATTTCGAAAACTCCACCATTGCTTAAGTTTGACATAAAAGCATAATCTTTTTCTCTGAATTTTTCGAAAACTAAATTGAAGGAATTTTCATCATAGGATATAGCTATTATTTTGCTAACTTTAACAGTTTCTTTATCCCAATCTTCTTTGAAATTATTTTTATCTAAATTAGCTGCTTCTACAAAGCTTGATAGCTTTTCATCTTTCATATCTAAAACATAATTGCATTCTTGTCCCTCAAGCATATAAACTACATTATTTTCTTCTAGGAAATCTAATAATTCTTTAAGCTCCTTATTATCTAAAGTTTCATTAAATAAAATTTTATTATTTATTTCTAAATAGGCACCATTTGAAGCAACATATCCATTTAAACCTAAATCTAATATTGATTTGTGAACACAATTCATTGGCCTTCCTGTTGCTAATACAGTTAAATATCCATTTTCTCTTAGCTTTTCTATAGCTAACTTTGTTGCTTCTGTTGGATCATATATCTTTTTTGTCCAATCTATTAGGGTTCCATCTACATCAAAAAATACTATTCCCTTATTATCCATCTTTTTCTCCTTTGCTATAATTTTACTTACTATTATTATATAATAGAAAAGAAAAAATAAAAGACCTTAAAATACCATTAGGTGGTAATTTAAAATATTAAATTATCCTTGTATTTAAAGTGTATTTTTCACGCTTTTTTAACTTTTCAATTCACCATATAATTATCTTAATAATTTCATAAAGGATAATATTAAATATAAAAATTATTAAGATATACTAAGTAAAACTTTAAGAGGTGAAAATATGAATAAAGAAAAAAGGACTTTTAATAATCCCATTCTTCCTGGATTTTATCCAGATCCTTCAATATGTAGAGTTAATGATGACTATTACTTAATCACATCCTCTTTCGCATATTTCCCTGGTGTTCCAATATTCCACAGTAAAGATCTTGTTAATTGGGAACAAATTGGACACGTTCTAGATAGACCATCTCAACTTAAATTAGATGGAGTTGGTATTTCTGGCGGAATATATGCTCCTACAATTAGATATCATCAAGGAGTATTCTATGTTATTACTACTAATATAGGTAATGGTGGTAATTTCATTGTAACTGCTACAGATCCTAAAGGCCCTTGGTCAGACCCCCATTGGATTAATGGTACCCCTGGAATTGATCCTTCATTATTCTTTGATGATGATGGCAAGGTTTATTATACAGGTACAGCACAGGCTGTAGATGCTGTGGAATTCCATGAAAGTGAAATATATTGTCAAGAATTAGATTTAAAAACTATGCAGTTAGTTGGAGAAAGGGTTGGCCTTTGGAGAGGTGCCTTAAAAAATGCTAAATATCCAGAAGGCCCACATATATATAAAATAGATAATTATTACTATCTTATGATTGCAGAAGGTGGCACAGAACATTTTCATGCTGTAACAATTGCTAGAAGTAAAAATGTTTTTGGACCTTATGAAGGTTATGAAGGAAATCCTATTTTAACTCATCGCCATCTTGGGAAAAAGTATCCTATTTCTAATCCTGGACATGCAGATTTAATTGAAACTCAAAATGGTGAATGGTGGATGGTGGCTCTTGCTTCTCGTCCTTATGGTGGATATTATAAAAATCTTGGCAGAGAAACCTTTCTAATTCCTGTAGAATGGGAGGATGGATGGCCTATTGTTAGTGCTGGAACTGGGAAAATAGAAAATACCTATCTTAGTCCTAATTTACCCTATTCCCCAGTAGAGAATTTATCTCTTAGAGATGATTTTGATAATGAAACTTTAAATTTCACTTGGAATTCTATTCGTACACCAAAGGATAAATTTTATAGTCTTAGTGAAAGACCTGGTTTTTTAAGATTAAAATTGAAATCTAAAAGATTAGTAGATATATTAGATTATGATACTTCTAATAGTTTATATGATCTTAATGAGCCACCTAGTTTTATTGGAAGGCGTCAACAACACATTAATTTTGAAGTAAATACTTTAATGGAATTTAATCCACAAAAGGATTTTGAAGTAGCTGGTCTTGCTTTAATACAAAATAATAATTTTCAATATAGACTAGAATATTCAATTGTTAATTCTGAAAAAGTAATAAGATTAATAAAATCTATTTCTGAAAGCTATGAAGATAAAAATGGAGATTATAAAATTAAAAATATAGAAAGTACAGTAATAGAAAAAATCTTTGATTCAGATAGGATTTACTTAAAAATAAATGCTATTGGCCAAAATTATAGTTTCTATTATGGTAACTCCATAGATAATATGAAGCTTTTAATTGATAATATTGATGGGCGCATATTAAGTTCAGATATAGCTGGAGGCTTTGTAGGAACATATATAGGAATGTTTGCTAGTAGTAATGGACATCCAACAAATAATATTGCTGATTTTGATTGGTTTGATTATAAAGTACTTTAAATTTAAAAAGAGGCTGTCTCAACAGCCTCAGATTAAAAATTTTATATTTTTAATTGTGCGTAAGCACACTACTTATTCCATAATTCTAATCTATCTTTAATTAATTCTGTCATTTGAGTATTTAATTTTTCTATATCATAACTCTTTAATGTGTTAATTACTTCATCATAAGCCTTATCGAAATCTTCAGGTTTTCCTAATATAGCTTGAGTTATTGCTTGTTGAGTATAATCATCAGCTTTCTTTTGAATTATAGCTATATCACTATCACTTGGTATATTTAATTGCCATACTTGTCCATGATTAGATATACCTAGTTCTTCAGCTGATGGGAATAAATCTGGCCAAGATTTTACACCGTAAGCTGCTAATGTTTCTTTTTCAGCTTCTGTGTAATTTGCTATTTTATTTTCTAATGTATCTGGTGAATATGAATCTCCATTTTTATCTAAGGCTCCAACACCTCTTTGTGGGAATGGATATACATACTTTCCTACTCCTGTTTTCTTAGAAAAATCAGCATCTGTATTTCTTTGTTCTTGAATTTCTGGTAGGAATTCTCTCTTTCCTTCTGCATTAACTTTATAGTGAGTTCCTTCTACTCCCCAGTTTAATAAAATTTGTGCTTCATCTGAAGCTAACCAATCTAAGAATTCAAAGGCTCTTTCTGGATCTTTATTGCTTGATGTAATTGCAACTCCCCAACCACCACTAAATCCATAATCTTTTAAGCTTTGAGCTTTATGCTTAGCTGGATCCATTACAACTGGAAGCTTAGCATATGTTAATTCATCTTTACCTTCTGCAATTAGACTTGTTACTGATGCTTGATAATCCCAATCTTCATCAGATAATCCAACTACTCTACCTGCAGCAATTTTAGCCTTATAAGTATCTTCCTTTTGAGTGAAGGATTCTGGATCTAGTAGTCCTTGAGCATTCATGCCATTTAACCATCTAAAATATTCTCTTGCTTCATCAAGTATGAATTTATATTTTGCTTCTCCAGTTTTATCATCTACAACAAATTGTCCATCATCAGGATAACCTGCAGTAAGGGTAGCCTTATTACCTACAGTTAGTAACCATCTCCAGTCACTAGCCATTAATGATAAGCCTATTCTTTTTTCTCCTGATTCTGTTGTAGGACTCTTTGCTAAATAATCTTTTAAAGCTTTTTCATAATCAGCTAAACTCTTTATTTCTGGATATCCAAGTTCTTTTAAAGCTTGGTGTTGAATTTGCATATTACCTGATGGTGCAAATACTTTATTTACAACTCCATAAGTACCTACTGTATATATTGATGGATTTTCATTACTATATCTTAATCTATTTAATTGATCTCCATATAATGCCTTTAAATTAGTTCCTTTTTTTTCTATATAATCATTTAAATCAATTACAGCTCCTGCATCAATTAACTTAGATGTATCTCCTTTTGCATAAATTAAATCTGGATACTCTCCTCCTGCTATCATAAGTGGAACTGCTTGTGTATCTCCTGCTACTGGATGTTCAAATTTTAATGTAACACCAGTTAACTCTGTAATCTTCTTAGCTACATCATCTGTAAAGGCAATATCCTCTGTTAAATCTGCTGAGAAAAAAGTGAATGTTATAGGTTCTTTACTTCCTCCAGCTGTAGTTGAGCCATTGTCCTTTTTACCACAACCAACAAAAACTGATGTGGTAACTAAACCTGCCAATAATAAAGAAAATATTTTTTTCTTTTTCATATTTACCCTCCTAAAATTTAATTTACCCCAGGGGACCATATTTTTAGTCCCCAGGGGACCATATTTTTACAATTTATATAAACAAGGTTTCATCATATAACCCCATAGAAACCTTATGTTTACCATATTATTTCAATTATTAATTTACCTTATCAAAAAAACCTTTAAACTGTCTACATATATTCAAATCATAAGATACTTAATCAGCATCTTCCCTAGCTATTCACTCTTCCCTATTCCATCTTACCTCTTATCTCTTACCTATCTTAGCTTTTAACTGCTCCTAATGTCATTCCTGAAACAAAATACTTTTGTACAAATGGATATACTAATAAAATTGGAATTGTTGCAACCATTGTTATTGCCATCTTTATTGATTCTGGATTTGACCTAGCTGTATTTTGTAAATTAGGATTATGAATATCTACTGTTGCTGCTGCATTATCCATTATTTTCATAAGTTCATATTGCAGAGTTGTTAAGCTATCATTTGTTCTTGCATATATATAAGTATCAAACCAGCTATTCCATTGACTAACAGCTATAAATAATGCAATAGTTGCTATAACTGGAAGGCATAGTGGGAATACTATTTTTGTAAAGACAGTCCAATCATTAGCACCATCTATTGATGCTGATTCATATAATGCTTCTGGAAGTCCATCCATAAAGGATCTTATAACGATAACATTAAATGCAGAAATTAATCCTGGTAAAATATAAACTGCAAAGTTATTTACTAGTCCTAATTGTCTTACTACTAGGTATTCTGGTATTAACCCTCCACCAACATACATTGTTATTACAAATAGCATAGTTACTAATTTATTAAAAATAAAGTCTCTTCTACTTAATGTGAAAGCTACCATTGTAGTTGCAATAACACCAGTTATTGTTCCAATTACAGTTCTTAAGACTGAATTTACAAAGGCTCTTGGCAATTTAGTGCTACCATTAAAAATCTCTTTATAGTTTTGAAGTGTAAATTCTCTTGGCCAAATATGAATTCCGCCCTTTACTGTATCTGTTGCGTCATTTAAAGAAATTGCTAACACATTTAAGAATGGATATAAGGTAATAACTACAATAAATAACATTATAACGACTAATACTATATCAAAAGCTTCAGTTTCATTTTTCTTCTTTTTTAATTTCATACAAGTACCTCCTACATAGCCTTACTATTATTTTAGTAAGCCTCCCTCTCCATCATTAAATTTCTTTGAAATATTATTAGCTATAAATATAAGTACAATTCCTACAACTGATTTGAAGATACCAATTGCTGTACCAAAGGAATATCTAAACATTCCAATACCATAATCTAATGCATATTTATCAATTACTAAAGCCTTACTTGCTACTGTAGGATTGCTAAGTAAAATTTGCTTTTCAAATCCAATATTTAATAGATTTCCTATACTCATTATTAATAAAACTAATATTGTACTCTTTATTAATGGTAAGGTAATACTATACATTCTTCTAAATCTTCCTGCTCCGTCAACTTTAGCTGCATCATAAAGTTCTGGATCTATTGCTGTCATTGCTGCTAAGTATATAATGGCATTCCATCCCATTTCCTTCCACACATCTGAAACTGTAACTATTCCCCAAAACATATTTTGACTTTGTAAAAATTTAATTGGCTCTGAAATTATATTTAAATTCATTAATATCTCATTTACTACTCCTGTTTGAGATAAAATATTTGTTACTAAAGCAGCTGCAACAACCCAAGATATAAAATGAGGTAAATATGAAATAGTTTGTACCATCTTTTTGAATCTTGTATATCTAAGTTCATTTAATAATAATGCAAACAAAATTGCAGATGTTGTTCCAAATACTAATCCTAAAATACTCATTCCTAGAGTATTTTTTAAGGATTCATAAAATAGTGGTTCATTAAATAAATCTATAAAGTGCTTAAAACCTACCCAATCCTGTTCAAAAAAGGATAATTGTGGTTTATAATTCTGAAAAGCCATACTCCATCCAAATAAAGGTAAGTACTTAAAAATAATTACCCAAACTACAAAGGGGAAGGACATTGCTATTAATACCCATTGCTTCTTTAAATTTTTCCACGTTAATTTCTTCTTTTTAATATTAATTTCTTTTTCTGTTATTAAGTCTGCATTCTTCATCAGCTGCATATTTATCCCTCCATTTTCTTAACCTTTACTTCAACTGTTAATAAAATAATAATATTTTCTATGGACTCTTCATACCTATAAAAATGTATATGTTTTCATATAAAAATTAGAGAAAAATAAATTGAACATATGTAAGCTTGCTTATTCCGTCGTACCTCCAAGTCATGGCAAACTTACATATGTTCAATTACAAGCCAAAAAAGATAATGAAAAAACTCCCTTTAAACTTGGCCCTGTCAAGTAGACAATAGGAAAAAGACTCTTTATGCGGCATGAGACTTATATTGAATAGGACTCATGCCATATTTTAGTTGTATTCATTCATTGTTATAAAACCAAATATATTCATTGATTTTATTTATTATATTTTCCGCTCCTTGTGTTTTACTTAAGTATATTAATTCTGATTTTAAATGACCGAAGAATATTTCAATAGGAGCATT
>Ga0129315_1000388_pt1 | contig 38745 bp, 35 predicted proteins | sample Cm827metagenome_FD_94432 | JGI IMG/M metagenome (GOLD analysis project Ga0129315, IMG submission 94432) | Eastern black-and-white colobus group fecal microbial communities from Wisconsin, USA - Cm827 metagenome | ecosystem: Host-associated > Mammals > Digestive system > Large intestine > Fecal... | reverse complement strand
TCCAGTTGCCATCCATGGCAACGTCCGCCTGTCGCGAACGTCCTGTTCGCTCCACCCTGTTTTTCTACACTTTTCGAGAAAATATCACCACCTCCCGACAAACATCCTCGGAAGGACATTCCGACCGCCATGGGCGTTCTGCATTTTGGAAAGTTTTAAAAAAACAGTAGCCCCGGCTGGGTATAAGAATAAGCAGTGCCGTAAGCAGACGTCGGTACTTAGCGGTCGTATTGTGACCGCTTATGTACCGTTACGCTCTGCGACAGAGCGCGAGCGTGCCGCGTTTCTTATACCCTGCCAAGGGCTACGGGGATTTGATAGCATTTCTTCACTAACTCTCAATTTAGTATAGAAAAGAGGGACTGGGATGAGTGATGCAATACCTGTGAACAGAATAAAAGGTGTGGGAGAGAAGACGGCGGCTCTGTTTGGTAGGATCAATGTTTTTACCGTGGAGGATCTGATCGGACATTATCCCAGGGATTACGAGACTTACGATGCTCCGGTATCCATCCGGGAGGTGTCTGCCGGCAGTGTGCAGGCCATCTATGGGCAGATTACGGCCATTCCCAATGTGAAGAAGGTCCGGAATCTGTCGATCCTGAACGCTGTGCTGACGGATGACAACGGAGATTCCATTCAGCTAACTTTTTTCAATATGCCATTTTTAAAAAAGGTGTTAAAACCCGGCGGATTCTATCTGTTCCGTGGTCTGGTACAGCAGAGGGGCACTCATAAGATCATGGAGCAGCCCAGAATGTTTACCTGGGAGGAATATCAGAAAAAATCAGGTCGGCTTCTGCCCAGATATGCCCTGACCAAAGGACTGACCAACCAGACGGTGCAGAAGTCCGTAGCCCAGGCACTGGAATATTATCCCCCGGAAAAAGAATATCTGCCGCAGTCCGTATTGCAAAAAATACCCATGCTTTCCCACAGGGAAGCTGTCAATTCACTGCACTTCCCGGAAAACCGGGAGGAACTGCTGGCAGCAAGGAACCGTATCGTATTCGAAGAATTCTTTTCTTTTTTACTGGTTCTTCGGAAAAATAAAGATCTGGCGGCGAAGACGGAGAATCATTTTCCCATGTATGAGACCGCGGATACCGTAAGATTTCTGGAGCAACTGCCGTTTCCTCTGACAAAAGCCCAGAAAAAGGTCTGGGGGGAGCTCAGGGAGGATATGGGAAGTCCTTATGCCATGAACCGCCTGATTCAGGGAGATGTAGGCTCCGGTAAGACGATCCTGGCAGTGCTGGCACTTCTCATGTGTGCGGCTAATGGTTATCAGGGAGCAATGATGGCCCCTACGGAGGTATTGGCTGTACAGCATTTTGAGACCATTTCGGGCTATGTAGAAAAATATGGCATTGCTTTTCGTCCGGTGCTTCTGACAGGCTCTATGACGGCGAAGGAGAAGCGGGAGGCTTATGCGAAAATTGCTTCCGGAGAAGCTAATCTGATCATTGGAACCCATGCCCTGATCCAGGAAAAGGTGGAATATTCTTCCCTGGCACTGGTGGTAACGGACGAGCAGCACCGTTTCGGAGTAAGACAGCGGGAGACACTGGCCGCCAAAGGAAAAGAACCCCATGTACTGGTCATGAGTGCCACCCCCATTCCCCGGACGCTGGCCATCATTTTATACGGCGATCTGAAAGTTTCTGTCGTGGATGAGCTTCCTGCAAATCGTCTGCCGATCAAGAACTGCGTCGTAGGAACTTCCTATCGTCCCAAGGCCTATGAATTCATTGCCAGAGAGGTGGCTGCCGGCAGACAAGCTTATGTCATCTGTCCCATGGTGGAGGAAGGGGAAGCGGAAGACCTGGAGAATGTAGTAGATTATACGGAGAAACTCCGGGCAGCTCTGCCACCTTCCGTTCAAGTAGCTTACCTCCATGGAAAAATGCGCCCAGCAGACAAAAACCGTATCATGGAAGAATTTGCTGATAAGAAGATCGATGTCTTAGTCTCTACCACAGTCATTGAAGTCGGCATCAATGTTCCCAATGCCACGGTAATGATGGTGGAGAACGCAGAGCGCTTCGGTCTGGCACAGCTGCACCAGCTGCGGGGACGTGTAGGACGTGGAGAATTCCAGAGCTATTGTATTTTCATCAGTACTTCCGAGGCCAAAGAGACCATGGAACGTCTGCAGATCCTGAACCATTCCAACGACGGTTTCCATATTGCTTCCGAGGATCTGAAGTTACGAGGCCCCGGTGATATCTTCGGAATCCGGCAGAGCGGTGAGTTTTCTTTTGTACTGGGAGATATCTATACGGATGCATCACTGTTAAAGGAGGCTTCTGAAGCCGTAGATACGCTGTTATGCTCTGATCCGGAACTGAGCAGCGAAGACACGCTGCAGTTGCGGCAATATTTTGAGGAACATCGCTCGGCAAATATGGTTGACTTTCGGACCATCTGACAGTAAAATTACTTTTAGGTTCAAAGTTTCAAACTGCGAATCGGGTAATTTCTGCAAAATAATGCAAAGGGAAGGTTTAGATACCAAATGGCAAAAATAGCAATTGTAACAGACAGTAACAGCGGTATTACGCAGGCGGAGGGGAAAAAAATTGGAATTTATGTACTTCCCATGCCTTTTATGATTGATGAAGTCACTTATTATGAAGATATTGACCTGACACAGGAGCAGTTCTATGAAAAGCTGAAATCCGGTGCCAATATTGCCACCAGCCAGCCGTCTCCTGACAGTGTCACCAGTCTGTGGGACAAGCTTTTGCAGGAATATGACGAGATTGTACACATTCCCATGAGCAGCGGTCTGTCCGGTTCCTGTCAGAGTGCCATGGCCTTTGCGGCAGATTATGATGGCAGAGTTCAGGTCGTGAACAACCAGAGAATCTCCGTAACCCAGCGTCAGTCTGCACTGGATGCCCTGCAGCTTGCGGCAGCCGGTAAAGACGCGGCCCAGATCAAAGAATTCCTGGAAAATGATAAATTCAACAGCAGTATCTATATTATGCTGGACACCTTGTATTATCTGAAAAAAGGCGGACGGATCACTCCGGCGGCCGCAGCCATCGGCACTATGCTTCGTCTGAAACCGGTACTGACTATTCAGGGAGAAAAGCTGGATGCTTTCGCAAAGGCCCGAACCACCACACAGGGCAAGACCATGATGATCAATGCCATCAAAAAGGACATTAACGAGCGTTTCGGCGGTATGACGGAAGACAAGCATATCTGGATGCAGATCGCCTATACCTACGACAGAGCCGCAGCAGAGCAGTTCCGCACCGAAGTGGAGGCGGAGTTCCCCGGTTATGATATCCATTTAGATCCTCTGTCCTTAAGCGTTGCCTGCCACATCGGCCCCGGTTCCCTTGCACTGGCATGCTGTAAAAAAATCAATGTGTAATTTTCAATGATTCTGTTACTCCCGGAAAGTAGTATTCCGGGAGTTTTCATTATCTTATCTGTTTCCCCCATCCCTTGTATTTTTTACTTTTCCAAACACAAAATCTATGCTATACTAAAGACAATCATGTGTTGATAAGGAGTTCCATTTCATGGCAAAAGACAATAATTATGACGCCTCAAGTATTACCGTTCTGGAAGGTCTGGAAGCGGTAAGAAAGAGACCCGGAATGTATATCGGCAGTGTCTCCACCAAGGGTCTGAACCACCTGATCTACGAGATCGTAGATAACTCTGTGGACGAGCATCTGGCCGGATACTGCGATACGATAAAAGTAACTCTGGAAGCGGATGGCTCCGCCACGGTAGAAGACAACGGACGTGGTATTCCCGTGGGAATGCACGAAAAAGGGATCAGTGCGGAACGTCTGGTATTCACGACCCTGCATGCCGGCGGTAAATTTGACAACTCCGCTTATAAAACCAGCGGTGGTCTGCATGGCGTAGGTTCCTCTGTGGTAAATGCTCTTTCCACAAAGTTGACTGTAAGAGTCAAGAGTGGTGGCTTCATCTATGAGGACCGTTATGAAAGAGGTATCCCCGTGATGGATCTGGTGGACGGTCTGCTTCCCGTAGTGGGCAAGACCAGAGAGACCGGTACGACTATCAACTTTCTGCCGGATGACACCATCTTTGACAAGACCCGTTTCAAGGAAGATGAAGTAAAGAGTCGTCTGCATGAGACCGCTTATCTGAATCCGAAGCTTACGATCATTTTTGAGGATAAGAGAAAAGAAGAACCGGAGAAGGTTACCTACCATGAACCGGAAGGCATCATTGGCTTCATAAAAGACATGAACCGTTCCAAAGAGACCGTCCATGATGTCATTTTCTTTTCCGGTGAGAGCGAAGGCATCTCCGTGGAAGTGGCATTCCAGTATGTGAATGAATTCCACGAGAATGTACTGGGCTTCTGTAATAACATTTATAACTCCGAGGGCGGTACCCACCTTACTGGTTTCAAGACCCAGTTCACAAACGTTATTAATACTTACGCCAGAGAATTAAATATTCTGAAGGAAAAGGATGCAAACTTTACCGGTGCCGATGTCCGGAACGGAATGACCGCCGTGGTATCCATCAAGCATCCGGATCCCCGTTTTGAAGGACAGACCAAGACAAAGTTAGATAATCAGGATGCTGCCAAGGCTGTGGCTAAGGTGACAGGTGAAGAGATCGTAAGATTTTTTGACCGCAATCTGGAGACTTTGAAGAGCATTATCGGCTGTGCGGAAAAGGCAGCCAAGATCCGTAAGACAGAGGAAAAAGCCAAGACCAATATGCTGACCAAGCAGAAGTTCTCCTTTGATTCCAACGGAAAACTTGCAAACTGCGAGTCCAGAGATCCCTCCAAGTGTGAGATCTTCATCGTAGAGGGTGACTCTGCGGGCGGCAGTGCCAAGACTGCCAGAAACCGTATGTATCAGGCCATCCTTCCGATCCGCGGTAAGATCCTGAACGTAGAGAAAGCCAGCATTGACAAAGTACTGGCCAACGCCGAAATCAAGACCATGATCAACGCTTTCGGCTGCGGATTTTCCGAGGGCTACGGCAACGATTTCGATATTAGTAAGCTGCGCTATGACAAGATCATTATCATGGCGGATGCCGATGTGGATGGCGCACATATTTCCACGTTGCTGCTGACCTTATTCTATCGTTTCATGCCGGATCTGATCTTCGAAGGCCACGTATACATAGCAATGCCTCCCTTATATAAGGCCATGCCCTCCAAGGGAGAAGAAAAATATCTGTATGATGATAAGGCACTGGAAAAATACCGCAAGACCCACAAGGGTCCCTTTACCTTACAGCGATACAAAGGTCTGGGTGAGATGGATGCCGAACAGCTGTGGGAGACCACACTGGATCCGGAACGCAGATTGTTGAAATTAGTAGAGATCGAGGATGCCCGCATGGCTTCCGAGATGACCGAGCTTCTCATGGGTACGGATGTGCCGCCCAGAAAAGCCTTTATTTACGATCACGCTACGGATGCGGCGCTTGATATTTAATATCAGATATCAGAAGAACGGAGATTAGAAATGGACGACAGCAGAATCATAAAAACAGAATACTCCGAGGAGATGCAGAAATCGTTCATCGACTATGCCATGAGCGTTATCATTGCCAGAGCCCTGCCGGATGTCAGAGACGGCCTGAAGCCGGTACAGAGAAGAACTCTCTACGATATGCATGAACTGGGGATCCGTTACGACCGCCCCTACCGTAAAAGTGCCCGTATCGTAGGTGATACCATGGGTAAATATCACCCCCACGGCGACAGTTCCATCTATGAGGCACTGGTAGTCATGAGCCAGGATTTCAAAAAGGGCATGCCCCTGATCGACGGCCATGGTAACTTCGGCAACATTGAAGGAGATGGTGCCGCAGCCATGCGTTATACCGAGGCAAGACTGCAGAAAGTGACCCAGGAAGCTTTCCTGGCAGATCTGGACAAGGATGTGGTAGACTTTGTTCCGAACTTCGATGAAACGGAAAAAGAGCCGTCCGTACTGCCGGTAAAGATTCCGAACCTGTTGGTTAATGGTTCCGAAGGTATCGCCGTAGGCATGGCCACCAGCATTCCCCCTCATAATCTCGGGGAAGTCATTGACGCCGTAAAGGCTTATATGCTCAATAATGAGATCACAACAAAAGAACTGATGCGTTACCTGAAGGGGCCGGATTTTCCCACCGGCGGCATCGTTATCAATAAGGATGAACTGGAAGACATCTATGAGACCGGAACCGGCAAGATCAAGCTGCGGGGCAAAGTGGAACTCCAGAAGGGAAAATCTGGAAAGACCAATGTAGTGATCACCGAGATCCCCTATACCATGATCGGTGCCAATATTGCGAAGTTTTTATCCGACGTGGCCGCTCTTTCCGAGACGAAGAAGACACAGGATATTGTGGATATTTCCAACCAATCTTCCAAGGAAGGCATCCGTATCGTCATCGAACTTCGTAAGGATGCCGATCCCGAGAACTTTGTAAATATGCTCTATAAAAAGACTCGTCTGGAGGATACCTTCGGTGTCAATATGCTGGCTATCGCAAACGGCAGACCAGAGACTATGGGCTTAAAGCAGATCATCAAGGCCAATGTTGACTTCCAGTTTGAAGTGGCTACCAGAAAATATACCAATCTATTGGCCAAAGAGCAGGAGCGCAAGGAGATTCAGGAAGGTCTGATCAAGGCCTGCAATGTGATCGATCTGGTCATTGAAATTTTACGCGGATCCAAGGATCGTGCCATGGCAAAAGCCTGTCTCGTAGAGGGTAAGGTCGATGGCATCAAGTTCAAGTCCAAGGAATCCAGGATCATGGCAGCCCAGCTGATGTTCACCGAGAAACAGGCCAATGCCATCTTAGAAATGCGTCTGTATAAGTTGATCGGTCTGGAACTGGAAGCACTGATCAACGAACACGAAGAGACCATGGCAAACATCTATCGCTATGAGGATATTCTGGACCGCAGAGATTCCATGGCCCAGGTCATCATGAATGAACTGGACGGATTCAAGAAGGAATACAGCCATCCCCGCAAAACTGTCATCGAGAACGGACAGGAAGCGGTCTACAAGGAAAAAGAACTGGAAGAGATGGATGTGGTATTTCTCATGGATCGATTCGGCTATGCCAAGACTGTGGATGTCTCTACTTACGAGCGGAATAAAGAAGCCGCAGATGCAGAAAATAAATACGTCTTCACCTGTAAAAATACCGGAAGGATCTGCCTGTTCACCAACACCGGACAGATGCACACTATCAAGGTGCTGGACCTGCCTTACGGCAAGTTCCGTGACAAAGGCACGCCCATTGACAACGTGAGTAACTTCAGCCAGAAAACCGAAGAGATCGTCTATATCACCAGTCAGAAGGAACTGAATCTGTGTCAGGTGATCTTTGCCACTGCACAGTCCATGTTGAAGGTGGTAGATGGCGGAGAGTTCGATGTGACCAAGCGCACCGTTGCAGCTACGAAGTTGGCGGAGGGCGACAGCGTTGTCAGCGTTACGGCTCTTACGGATCAGCGGAATATCGTATTACAGACAAAGGCCGGTTTTTTCCTGCGCTTCTCCATCGATGAGATCCCCGAGAAAAAGAAAGGTGCCATCGGCGTCCGCGGTATGAAACTGGGCGACGGTGATCAGGTGGAAAATGTATATTATACGAAGAATGCCGTAGAGACCACCATTGAATATAAGGGCAAGGAGCTCATCCTGAATAATCTGAAACTCGGCAAACGTGACAGCAAGGGCACCAAAGTGAGAGTGTAACTTTTTAAACAGAATCATTCATACAACATTTATAGAGAAAACGGAGAGTAATCATATGAGAGTCATTGCGGGAACTGCAAGAAGTCTGCCCCTTAAGACTCCGGAAGGAATGGATACCAGACCCACCACCGACCGGATCAAGGAAACCCTTTTTAATATGCTGCAGACCTATATTCCGGACTGTGTGTTCGTGGATATTTTCAGTGGCAGCGGCGGCATCGGCATCGAAGCATTAAGCCGCGGTGCCAGAAAAGCCTATTTTATTGAAAATGCGCCGAAAGCCCTGGCATGTATCGAGGACAATCTGGCATTTACGAAAATGAAAGACCGTGCTATAGTATTAAAACAGGATGCCTGCGCAGGACTGACGGGCATCTATGAAAAGCACGTGGATGTGATCTTCATGGATCCACCCTACGATCAGGAGCAGGAGCGCAGAGTCTTAGAGCAGCTGCGCTATGCCAAATATGTCTCCGAAGAGACTCTGATCCTGGTAGAAGCCTCTCTGCATACCGATTTCTCCTATGCGGAAGACTTAGGGTTTGAAGTGATCCGTGAGAAAAAATACAAAACCAACAAGCATGTGTTCCTTCGCAGGAAGTAACACTGAAAGGCATGATTTTTATGAAAAGAGCTGTTTACACCGGAAGCTTTGATCCCGTCACCAACGGTCATATGGATATCATAAGGCGGGCATCCGAAATATTTGATGTTCTGATCGTCAGCATTTTGAACAATAAAGAAAAGACACCGTTGTTTTCTGTAGAGGAACGTGTTAAGATACTAGAAGAAGCCACAAAAGATCTGCCTAATGTGCAGATTGACAGTTTCAGTGGGCTTTTAGTGGATTATGCCAGGGAAAAAGATCTGCATGTTATCGTAAGGGGCTTACGCGCCATTACGGATTTTGAATATGAACTGCAGATGGCACAGACCAACCGGATGTTGTCCCATGGCAAAATTGATACGGTATTTTTGACCACCAGTCTGGAATATGCCTACCTCAGTTCTTCCGCCATCAAGCAGATTGCAAGTTTTGATGGAGATATCACCCCTTGTGTTCCGGATTTTGTGGCGAAACTGATCTACGACAAATATCGCGAGAAAAAGCTTTCAGAGCATAGTGATGTGTAAATAAGGAGAGTTTCATGAGCAGCAGAATCGAACAGTTAATTGATGAAATAGAAGAATACATCGAGGGTTGCAAGCCGAAGTTCATGTCCAGTACCGAAATCATCGTGAATAAGGATGAGATTGATGAGTTACTGCGGGAACTGCGTATGAAGACCCCGGATGAGATCAAGCGCTACCAGAAGATCATCAGCAACAAGGAAGCCATCCTAAACGATGCCAAAGCCAAGGCAGAAGCATTGATCAACGAGGCTACCGTGCATACCAATGAGCTGATCAACGAGCATGAGATCATGCAGCAGGCTTACGCCCAGGCCAACGAGGTCGTTACCATGGCCAGTAAGCAGGCCCAGGAGATTCTGGACAATGCCACTATTGAGGCCAACAATGTCAAATCCGCTGCCATGCAGTACATGGATGATATGCTGGCACATCTGGAGAATATTATTTCTTCCTCCACACAGCAGGCCAGCGCCAATTACGATGCTCTGATCGGCAATCTGAACCAGTATCGTGACATTATCCAGTCCAACCGCAGTGAGCTGCACCCCGTAGATGAGGATCTTGATGACGTAGATACTGCTGCGGATGCCGAAGACAATCTGGACGTTATGTAAAGCATGTCCAAACAACGAGTACGAAAAACCAGTTTTCTGCTGAAAGCTGGTTTTTTAAAAATAAAGGAATACGATAAATGAAAGTATGGAAAAAGCAAAAAGGGCTGTTAGTCAGGACAATGATCTGTGCGGTCAGTCTTGCGGCAGCCTGTTTTTATGGAAATTCCCTGCCTGCACAGGCGGCTCCCAGAGCGCAGGAGACCGGAGAAAGGGTCGTCATTGTCATTGATCCCGGACACGGCGGTGATAACGAGGGAACGCTGGAAGGCCCTGCACAGGAGAAAAAAATGACCATGGTGACCGCGCTGGCCATGTACGAGGAACTGACAAAATACGATAATGTGGATGTCTATCTGACTCATACGGATGATGTGACCATGTCTCTGGCAGACCGGGCACAATTTGCTGCAGACCGGAATGCGGATTTCCTGTTCAGTATTCATTACAACGCTTCCATGGATCATGATCTGTTCGGATCCGAAGTCTGGATCTCTTCCGTACAGCCTTACAACGCTTACGGTTATCAGTTCGGCTGGGAACAGATGCAGCAGATGCAGGACATGGGACTGTTTCTACGGGGAGTCAAGACGAAACTGAAAGATAACGGTGATGACTATTACGGAATTATAAGAGAAAGTACCTCCAGATCCATTCCCTCCGCCATCATCGAGCATTGTCATGTGGATGAGAGCAGAGACACTCCTTACTGCCAGACAGAAGAGGACTGGAAGAAATTCGGCAGGGAGGATGCTTTGTCTGTTGCAAAATATTTCGGATTATCCAGTGCAAGTCTTGGTGTGGACTACAGTGGAGAGGCAGACGCTCTTCCGGAAGTCTCGCTGCAATCCATTCTGCCTGCCACTGTGCGGGACAAGACCGAACCGGATATCTGCCAGCTGACTTTGCAGAATGCAGACTATGAGACCGGAGAAGTCTCTCTGGAAGTGACGGCAGCCGACTATGACTGCCCCATGATGTATTACGATTACAGTACCGATGGAGGCAGGACTTATTCCGAACTGCTTCCCTGGCCGGGACTGGATATTATGGCCGGGACCTATCCCGATACCTTCACATTTTCCGTGACCTTCACAAAGGGGGAACAGCCGGTGATCACCGTCCGCGGTTACAATCAGGCGGATCTGTTCACAGAGAGTGATCCTGTCAACTTTGCACAGCCTTTTATTGATCAGGAAAAAGCTGCCGAAGAGGCATTACAGGAAAGTCTTGCGGCACAGGAGGCAGCGGAAGCTTCCCGGGCTGCAGAGGAACAGATCACAGAAGCTGGCAGTTCCGTGATCACCATGGCCGATGCCGCCGGAAATACTCCGGTGCCTTCCGAAAAAAGTCCGGAAGTGAATTTCGGTGTTTTTCTGGTGATCTGTGGGATTCTGGTAGTGCTGTTGTTGCTGGTCTTTTTGTTATACCAGATCCAACAGGGCAGACACAGAAAACGAAGACGGAAAAATCAAAGCAGAAAAGTATCCGGAGACAACAGAAACCATCCCAGATAATAAGCTGCAGTAAGCACTGTCAGTACCATTTTGTGAAGGATGTAGGACTTGAGAGAAAGCCCGGTATTGCGGATACAGCTTCCGGTCTGGGCGATACAGCTTAAGCCGCCAAAGGGCAAAAGCAATAACGTATACAAAGGGAATCTGTCTCCCAGCAGCTTCAGGCCCCCACTGATCTCCAAAAGCGGTGCATACCGGAAACTGTCGGGAAGTAAAAGCCTTGGCAGAAGGTTCAGCAGATTGAAAAAGATCATGTAACCTCCCAACTGTAAGATGCTTCTTCCGGCAGCGGTAATAGCATCATCCAGGGCATCCGTCAGGGACATGGCAGGAAGGGGAGCCGGACCGGCCGGTTCCAAAAACTTCGCAGCATTGTCTCTTCCAAAAGAGTGGTCTGTTTTCTCCGAAATCCGATTTTTGTACACGCTATAACGAAGGAAAATGCCATATAGCAAAGGAACGCCGTACATACCAAATACATAAGGGAACAGCAGCTTCCTATGCAGTAGCGGCAGTACAAAACCCAGAAAATATACCGGTCCCAGATTGTTGCAGAAGGCCAGCAGATATTGTCCTTCCTCCGAAGAAATTTCTTGTCTGTCCCGAAAATCCGAGGCAGTGTGGGCACCCATGGGAAAACCGCACAAAAAACCCATCAGGATCACATAGATTCCCGGTGCTGACAGGCGATAGATTCTTCCGAACAAAGGTCTTACCGGACGGATCAGGCTGTCCGTCATGCCCATACGGATCAAAGTGCCGGACAGGATCATAAACGGCAGAAGCACCGGCACCATTTTTTCGTACCAAAGATTTAATCCCAGGGCAGCATAGGCAAGGCTCAGGGAAGAATGAGTCAGAATACAGCCGGTCATTAGAACAAAGAAACAGATTCCGGATATTTTTTTCATGGCTGTCTGCCTTGAAAGGTTTGTATACTATATGCCGATGAAGAAAAATTAAGTCTAAGAAAGAGATCAAAGCCCATGCGGTTGGATAAATTTTTATGCGATAACAATATTGGCACTCGAAGTCAGGTGAAAGAGTACATTAAAAAAGGTCAGGTGACAGTAAACGACCAGATAATCAAAAAGCCGGAGACAAAAGTCAATGAAGAGACCGATACGGTGGTCTGTCAGGGACAGCCGATCCATTATAGGAAATATGTCTATTATATGTTAAATAAGCCGGAGGGGGTTGTCTCTGCCACCAACGATAATACAGCCCCAACCGTGGTAAGTCTCCTTACTGTCCCGGAACAAAAGGATCTGTTCCCGGTAGGGCGTCTGGACAAGGATACCACGGGATTGCTGCTCCTGACCAATGACGGTGCTCTTGCCCATGATCTGTTGTCACCGAAAAAACATGTGGATAAGACCTATCTGGTAAAGCCGGAAAAGCCGCTTTCCGCAGAAGATATCCACCGGTTGGAAAACGGGCTTGACATCGGTGATGAGAAACCGACAGCCCCGTCCAAAGCCAGACTCACAGAAAACGGTGATCTGTTATTGACCATTCATGAAGGCCGGTTTCATCAGGTAAAACGGATGTTGCAGGCGGTTGATAATCAGGTACTTACACTGGAGCGGGTAAGCTTCGGCCCCCTGTCCCTGGATCTTTCCCTGCAAAGAGGGGAATACCGGGCATTGACGGAAGAAGAGATCGAAGTCTTGTCTGGCTCTGGAAAGAAATCATAAATAAAGGAGTTATTTTTCATGCAATTCAAAAGAATGTTTACCACTGATGCCTATAGAGGAACCCGCGGGTATCTCCGCACACAGAAAATTTATGAGATTTTAAGAACCGTGCTTTATTTTGCCATCTCTCTGTCTTTGTTTATCGCCGGATGGGTCAGCACCGGAAGCCGTGAGAATCTCCTGACCATCGTGGCGGTACTGGGATGTCTTCCGGCCTGCAAGAGTCTGGTAGAAATGTTCATGTTCCTGCGCTACCGGGGCTGTGACGAGCAGGTAGCTGCAAAAATCGCGGCACATACAGAAGGCCTTACCGCTCTCTACGATATGGTATTTACTTCCTATGAGAAGAATTATGTTATCTATCATCTGACAGTCTGCGGTAATACGGTCTGTGGCTACACCACGGATCCGAAATTTGTGGAACAGGCTTTTTACAAGCACATTCAGGACATTCTGAAAAAAGACAATTACAGAGAAGTCTCTGTGAAAATATTTAACGATCTGGACAAGTATCTGGCAAGATGTGATCAGTTAAAGGAGCTTTCCTCACAGCAGGAACTGTCTGCCGGGATCTGCCAGACCTTAAAGAGCGTATCTCTATAACTTACTTCTCAAAAGGAGGGTGTCCTATGCAGTTGCTTACCATTGGCAAAAATCAGGCGGGACAACGTCTGGACAAATTTTTAAAAAAAGCGTTACCTAATGCAGGCACCGGATTTTTATATAAGATGCTTCGCAAGAAAAATATTACGTTGAACGGGAAAAAGGCTGAAGGTAAAGAAATCCTTGCCCAGGGAGACGAGGTAAAATGTTTTTTCTCTGAGGAAACTTATGCCTCTCTGTCCGGTGCCGGGGCAGCGGAAGATACTTCCGATTACCGTAAGGCTTACCGTTCCTTAAAGGATATCAGCGTTCTTTATGAGGATGAAAATATCCTGTTGCTGAATAAACCTGCCGGAGTTCTGACCCAGAAAGCCAAACCGGAAGATCTTTCCCTGAACGAATGGCTGATTGGCCACCTGCTGGCTGCCGATGCCATAAAAGAAACCGATCTTGCTACTTTCCATCCATCGGTCTGCAACCGCCTCGACCGCAATACCAGCGGTATCGTATTGTGCGGAAAGACGCTGGCCGGTTCCCAGGCACTCAGCCGGATCATCAAGGATCGTTCCGTAAAGAAATATTATCAGACCGTCTGTAAGGGCAAGATTTTACAGGAAAGCACCCTGGAAGGCTATCTGTACAAGGACGAACGCACCAATACGGTACAGGTATTTCCAGATATGGCGGAGGCTCCGGAAGATGCTTCCTTTATAAAAACAATCTACACTCCCAGTGCGGTGGCTGGGGAATATACCCTGCTGACCGTAGAACTGGTCACCGGCAAAACCCACCAGATCCGCGCCCATCTGGCCAGCACCGGACATCCGTTACTTGGTGACACCAAGTACGGAGACAGCAAATTAAATCGCAGGATGCAATCGGAATACTCTCTGCACCACCAGCTTCTGCATGCCGGAAGAGTGTGTTTCCCGGAAGAAGCGGAAGGACCTCTTGCAAAGGTGAGCGGTCAGACTTTTGACGCACCGCTTCCCCATAAATTTGCAGAGATCTTACAGGCTCTGAATCTGACACCGGATTCCGCCTGCTAGAAAGGAAAACTAAGAACAATGGCAACATGGAATACCAGAGGGCTTCGTGGATCTACTCTGGAGGATATGGTCAACCGCACCAATGAAAAATATGCCGAGGCCGGTCTGGCCCTGATTCAGAAGATCCCCACCCCCATTACCCCGGTCAAAATGGATAAGGAGAGCCGCCAGATCACCCTGGCCTTTTTCGAACAGAAGAGTACCGTAGACTATATCGGTGTCGTACAGGGCATTCCGGTCTGCTTTGATGCCAAGGAATGTGCGGTGGACACCTTTTCCCTGCAAAATATCCATCCCCATCAGGTGGAGTTCATGCATCAGTTCGAAAAACAGGGGGGTATCGCCTTTTTCCTGATATTTTACAGCCATAAGGATCTGTTATATTACCTTCCCTATGAAATGCTCCGCTTTTTCTGGGACAGGGCACAGGAGGGCGGCCGGAAAAGCTTCCGTTTCGAGGAACTGAACCCGGAATATATTATCCCGAAGCATCAGGGAATCCTGGTTCCCTATCTGGATATTCTGAAAAAGGATCTGGAAGACCGGGAGGAATAATAAATAATAATTTCTTGACAGCGGAGAGGTCTCCTAGTATACTACAAATAGTTTCACATGCTACTATGATAATATGGTAGCACGTTAATATATTAAAGTATATGAATTGAGGAACGCTTATGAACAACAGACTTTTACATACGCCGGAGGGCGTCCGGGACATTTACGGCAAAGAATATGCAAAAAAGCTGGCTATAGAACAGAAACTGCAGCAGGCAATCCATTGTTTCGGTTACGAAGATATCCAGACCCCTTCCATTGAGTTTTTCGATGTTTTCTCCAAGGAGATCGGAACCACTCCCAGTAAGGAGCTGTATAAGTTCTTTGATAAAGAGGGTAATACGCTAGTGCTGCGGCCAGACTTTACGCCGTCCATCGCCCGCTGCGCAGCGAAGTATTTTATGGAGGAAAAGGTGCCGCTTCGTTTCAGTTACAACGGCAATACGTTTACAAACACTTCCAATCTGCAGGGTAAATTAAAAGAGGTGACCCAGATGGGTGCAGAACTCATCGGAGATCCTTCCGTAGAGGCGGATGCCGAAGTAATCAGTATGGTGATCGAAGCTCTGAAAAGCGCAGGACTGACCAGATTCCAGGTGACTATCGGTGAGGTGGATTATTTCCGCGGCCTCTGTGAGGAAGCCGGTCTGGATGAGGATACGGAAAAGGAACTTCGTTCCTGTATCTCCGGCAAGAACTTTTTCGCTGCCCAGGAATTACTGGAGCAGAAGCAGATCCCCGAGCCTTATCACAGTATTCTGTTAAAGCTGGCGGATATGTTCGAAAATATAGAGTCTCTGGAGGCTGCCAAAGCACTTGTTAAAAATGAAAGATCCTTACAGGCGATTGCAAGACTGGAAAAGTTAAAAGAGCGCTTAGAGCAGTACGGTGTGGCGGAATACATTTCCTTTGATCTCGGAATGCTCAGCAAATATCAGTATTATACCAGCGTTGTCTTCAAGGCTTACACCTACGGTATCGGTGATGCTGTGGTAAAGGGTGGCCGTTACGACAATCTGCTTCGGAAATTCGGCAAGAATGCCGCAGCTATCGGTTTCGTCATCGTCATTGACGACCTGTTGGAAGCATTATCCCGCCAGAGAGTGAATATCGATATTCCCGCTTCCGGCAAAACCGTGTATTACCGGGCAGGAGACGAGGCAGATTATCTTGCGAAGCTTTCCGAAGTCATAACCCTGAGGAAAGAAGGGATTCCCACCGTGCTTTCCCCCGAGATCACAGAGAACGAGGAGGCAGATCAGTAATGAGTGAAGAAAGATATCTTACGTTTGCTCTGGGAAAGGGCAGACTTGCCAAAAAGACGCTGGAGCTTTTCGAACAGATCGGCATTACCTGTGAAGAAATGAAGGATAAAGATACCAGAAAGCTGATCTTCGTCAATGAAGAATACAAATTACGCTTTTTCCTGGCAAAGGGTCCCGACGTTCCCACCTATGTAGAGTATGGTGCTGCTGATATCGGCGTGGTCGGCAAGGACACCATTCTGGAAGAAAACCGGAATGTCTACGAAGTGCTGGACCTTGGCTTCGGCAAATGCCGGATGTGTGTCTGCGGTCCTGCTTCCGCCAGAGAGTTGTTGAAACACCATGAGCGGATCCGGGTAGCCAGCAAATACCCCAATATCGCCCGAGAGTATTTCTATAATAAAAAGCATCAGACCGTAGATATCATCAAATTAAACGGTTCTGTAGAATTAGGGCCGCTGGTAGAGCTGTCTGACGTCATCGTGGATATCGTTGAGACCGGTTCCACCTTAAGGGAAAACGGGCTGGAGGTTCTGGAAGAGGTATGTCCTCTGTCCGCCCGTATGATCGTCAATCCGGTGAGTATGCAGATGGAAGCCGACCGTATCCGCAAGCTGGTGGGTGCGATCCGGGAGCAGTTAAAAATACAGGCCTGACCGAGACGATAAGCATCGTCATAAAAAGTATTTAAAGGAGAGTACCGTCATGAGAATCGTAGCATTGGATAAAGAATCAAAGCAGAGTATTTTGAACGACCTTTTAAAGAGAAGTCCGAACAATTATTCCCAGTATGAGAGCACTGTAAACCAGATCATCGAAAAAGTCCGTGCCGAGGGTGACAAGGCATTGTTCGATTATACCTTACAGTTTGATAAGTTCGCTTTAAGCGCAGAGAATATCCGTGTCACAAAGGAAGAGATCGCCGAAGCCTATGCACAGATGGATGAGAATCTGATCGATGTGATCAGACAGTCTGCGGAAAACATCCGCGCTTTTCACCAGAAGCAGCTTCGTAACAGCTGGTTCGATGCCAAGCCCGACGGTACGATCTTAGGCATGAAGATCACCGCCATCGAAAGAGCCGGTGTCTATGTCCCCGGCGGTAAAGCCGCTTACCCTTCCAGCGTACTGATGAATGTGATCCCCGCCAAGGTAGCCGGTGTGGATGAGATCATTATGACCACCCCTCCCGGAAAAGACGGTAAGGTCAATCCCGGAACTCTGGTAGCCGCTGATATTGCAGGCGTGGATACCATCTATAAGGTCGGCGGTGCCCAGGCTATCGCAGCCATGGCTTTCGGAACCCAGTCGGTACCTAAGGTCGACAAGATCACCGGTCCCGGTAACATTTTCGTAGCTCTTGCCAAAAAAGCTGTTTATGGCTATGTCAGCATTGATTCCATTGCGGGTCCCAGCGAGATCCTGGTACTGGCAGATGAGACCGCTACCCCCAGATACGTTGCAGCAGATCTGCTGTCTCAGGCAGAGCATGACGAACTGGCAAGTGCCATTCTGATTACCACTTCAAAGGAGCTGGCGGAGAAAGTCTCCGAGGAAGTGGACGGCTTCGTAAAAGTACTGGAGCGTGCTCCCATTATCCAGAAGTCTCTGGACAATTACGGCTACATTCTGTTAGCCGACAACATGGAAGATGCTATTGATGCCGCCAACGCCATTGCTTCCGAGCATCTGGAGATCATTACAGAGAATCCTTTTGATACCATGACCCGTATCCGCAATGCCGGTGCGATTTTCCTGGGAGAGTATGCTTCCGAACCCTTGGGTGATTATTTTGCAGGTCCGAACCACATTCTGCCCACCAACGGTACCGCACGGTTCTTCTCCCCGGTAAACGTGGACGACTTCATCAAGAAGACCAGTATTATCTCTTATTCCAGGCAGGCACTGGAAAAGGTGCACAACCAGATCGAGACCTTCGCCAAGAGTGAAGGCTTGACCGCACATGCAAACAGTATTAAAGTTAGATTTGAAGATTAATCATTTCCTCTGGGAAGGGAGTCATCGGATATTATGGAACGAATTGCAACTGTGACCCGTACAACGAAAGAGACCGACATTGCCATCACCTTAAATCTGGACGGCACCGGAAAAGCGGATCTGTCTACCGGCATCGGATTTTTTGACCATATGCTGGACGGCTTTGCGAGGCACGGCTTTTTTGACCTGGAATGCAAGGTGAAGGGCGATCTGCAGGTGGACGGTCACCACACGGTGGAGGATACCGGCATTGTCTTCGGTGAAGCTATCAAAAAAGCGGTAGGAGACAAGAAGGGCATCAATCGTTACGGCTATTTTATTCTGCCTATGGATGAGGTACTAGCTTTGTGCGCCGTTGACTTAAGCGGCCGGCCTTATCTTAATTTTGAATGTGAATTTACTGTACCGAAGGTAGGTGAACTGGATACGGAGCTGGTAAAGGAATTTTTCTATGCCGTATCCTACAGTGCCGGAATGAACTTACATATCAAAATGTTGTCTCCGGGCAATAATCACCATATGATCGAAGCCATGTTCAAGGCATTTGCCAAGGCGCTGGATCAGGCCGTTTCCTATAATCCGAAGGTAACGGATGTTTTAAGTACCAAAGGAAGTCTGTAAAAAATACGTGCCTGCGGCATAGGCTTTGCAGGTATAGAAAGACGTGAGGATTACTATGATCATCAAGAAATTTGTTCCCTGTATTTATTTATATCATGAGCATGCGGTGCGGAATCTTACGGATACCACCATCGTGGATACGGATCCCGTCCGTCTGGCAGATTATTACTGTGAGCACAATGCGGATGAGCTGATCGTTTTCGATATGTCCGAGGGTGACGCGGAGCATGATGCCGCACTGGATATCATCAAGGAGATTTGTACCAGGGCGGAAGTGGATGTCATCGGTGCCGGCAATGTCAAGCGTATGGAGGACATTAAGAAATTACTTTATGCCGGATGTAAAAAAGCAGTTCTCGACTATGAGAAAGAGAGTAATATTGAGATTACCGAAGAGGTCTCTCTGAAATTCGGTAAGGACAAGATTCTGATCTCTTACAACGACCCGTCCGTTCTGGAATTACATAAGGAGAAGATTGAGAAATATATCTCTGCCATGATCCTGATGAACCCTCATCAGATCCGGGAGACTCAGGCCATTCTTTCCCTTCCGTTTTTCGTGCAGATCAATCAGGTGGCATTGAATAAATTGCTGGAGATTTTTGCTTATGAGAATGTCTGTGGTGTCACCGGCAATACGATAAATGACAATGTGAAAGAGATCGTAGCCCTGAAGGATCTGTGCCGGGAGAACGATATTCCCATTGAATCCTTCCAGGCTGCCTACAAGTGGGAAGATTTCAAAAAGAACAGTGACGGCATGGTACCCGTTATCGTACAGGATTACCGGACACAGGAAGTTCTGATGATGGCTTATATGAATGAGGAAGCCTATGAGCAGACCTTGAAGCTGGGCAAGATGACCTACTACAGCAGAAGCCGTCAGGAATTATGGCTGAAGGGCCTGACCAGCGGTCATTACCAGTATGTGAAGGAACTGGTGGCGGACTGTGATATGGATACAATCCTTGCGAAGGTATCTCAAGTGGGCGCTGCCTGCCATACCGGAAGCAGAAGCTGCTTCTTCAACGAGATCACGAAAAAGGATTATGAGGAAAGCAACAATCCCTTACAGGTATTCGAGGAAGTCTTCGATGTGATCAAGGACCGCAAGGTCCACCCCAAGGAGGGGTCCTATACCAATTACCTGTTCGACAAGGGCATTGACAAGATCCTTAAGAAACTGGGAGAGGAAGCTACAGAGATCGTGATCGCTGCCAAGAATCCTAACCCCAACGAGGTCAAATACGAGATCAGCGATTTCCTTTATCACATGATGGTGCTGATGGCAGAAAAAGATGTCACCTGGGAAGAGATCACTACAGAGCTTGCGAACCGTTAACTGCAGTTTCCACCCAGGTCTTAAGATAAGTGCCGTAATCTACATCGGTGACATAATGCAGCACCTGATCCATGGAGATCCCGGCAAAGCATTTGCCTTTTTGATCCAGCAATATGATCGTCAATAATAATACTCCGGCCAGAGCAAGGCGGATTTTGAACGTACCGGTATCGGAAGATGCGGCAGGTTCCGAATCGTTTTGCTCTGGCCGTATTTCTGCCTGTCTGCGCATCTGCTGTAAGAGTTCTTCCTTATGTCTGTGATCATGTTTTTCCATGCTCTTTTACATTCCTTTCTGGTATCTGCAATCTTCGCAGTTCATATTTATGTGCCTTTTGGTACTGGCAGAACTTAAGTTTATAAGGTATAATGATAACTATTCAGAGCCATGTAAGCATTTCGTAAATATTCGTCGAATACTTGTATTCGTAAGAATATTTTGGAATGCTTATAGGGCGAGTAAACTTCATGAGCAAAAAGGTAACAATTATGGCTGAACAAAACGGAAAAGAATTAGCATCCAGAATACAAAACAATATTCAAAAAGTCCTGGTCGGAAAAGAGGAAGTGACAGAACTTCTTCTGACGGCCTTAATCGCTGACGGACATGTACTATTAGAGGATGTCCCCGGCACCGGCAAAACGAAGCTGGCCAAGGCACTGGCAAAATCTTTAAATGCCCATTTTTCCCGGGTGCAGTTTACCCCGGATCTGTTGCCCGGTGACATTACCGGCATCAATGTCTATGACAGACAGAAGAATGAATTCACCCTGCGAAAGGGGCCGGTATTTACCAATATTTTACTGGCAGACGAATTGAACCGTGCCACCCCCAGAACCCAGGCAGGACTGTTGGAATGTATGGAAGAGCGTCAGGTAACCATCGAGGGTGTCTCTTATACACCGGGCGAACCCTTCTTTGTCATTGCCACAGAGAATCCCATCGAAAGTGCCGGCGTATTTCCTCTGCCGGAAGCGCAGTTAGACCGTTTCCTTATAAAACTGTCCATGAACCTTCCCACCAAAGAAGAGGAACTGAGGATTCTGGAATTGTACATGGAGGAAGATCCCCTGAAAAGCCTGACTGCCGTGGTCTCTCTGGAGGAACTTCTGGCTGCCCGGGCAGAGGCTGCGAAGATTTTTGTTCATCCCTGCATCCGGGAATATATGGTACAGATTGCAGAAGCCACCAGACGGGCAGACGGTATTCTGGCAGGCGTCAGTCCCAGAGGAACCCTTGGGCTTTTACGCTGTGTCAAGGCCTATGCTTATCTGCAGGGACGTTCCTATGTGATCCCGGATGACGTTCGTACCCTGGCTGTTCCGGTGCTGGCCCACAGACTGGTATGCAGCTTCGGTTCCGATACCGGCTCCGCAGCAGGCAGAATGGAAAACATCCTTTCCACCGTTCCTGTTCCCACAGAAAGGTTTGAGCCATGATACAACTGCTGGGAATCATTGTCTTTGCCCTGCTTCTGTATCTGGGGCAGAAATATGTATACGCCAAAATATGGCAGCGGGATCTGAAGGTTTCCCTTTCTTTCCGGGAGGATGGCATCTGGGAAGGACAGGAGAGCGAGCTGTCGGAGATCATTGAGAATCGCAAACGGCTGCCCCTTACCATGTTGAAGGTCAAATTCCAGACTGACAGACATCTGGTGTTTGCCGATACCAAAGGCTCCCGGACCACGGATCGCTATTACCGCAATGATATTTTCCAGATCGGACGTCTGGAGAAGGTCACCAGAGCGCTGCACTTTACCGGCGGAAGAAGAGGTTATTACACCATACAGGAGGCGGATCTTGTCGCGTCCGATCTGTTCCTGACAGCACAGTATACGGCTACGACACCCATCGAACACTGCAGTCTCTATGTGTACCCGAAGCCCTTTTCCCATCCGGATTTTAAACGGTCTTTAAAACAGTTAAACGGAGAAGTTCTGACAAAACGACATCTTTTGGAAGACCCTTTCGAATACCGGGGCATTCGGGATTACCAACCACAGGATGACTTAAAAAGCATCAACTGGAAAGCCACGGCCCGTACCGGGGATCTGAAGGTAAACCAGAAAAATTATACCTCCCAGAAATCCGTTCGGATTTTTGTGAACTTAGAGGACACCGGTATTCTGAAAAAAGAGGACTGCGTGGAAGCCTGCCTGCAGATTGCCACGGCACTGTTATTGCTGTTTCTGGAACAGGGGATGCAGGTTGCCCTGTATTGCAACGGTATTGACACAATCAGTGGAGACCCTTGTATTCTGGAAGCCGGCGGCGGAGTCAGACAGCGGAATGTCTGTCTGCAGACGCTTGCAAGAATCGATACGGCTAAACCGGTACAGTCTTTTTCCGAGCTGTTTGCCGCCCGTATGTCCGATGCGTCCAATGCGCTCTATACCTGCTTTGTATCACCCAATGCCTATGAAGACTTTGCAGCATTACTTCTGCAATATCAGGAAAAACACCCGGATATGAAATGGTTTTATCCTTATTCCGAAAGTACACCTCCTGATCCCGGGGAAGCGTTAAAGTCTTTGATCACTTTTATCTCCCTACGGGAAGAAAGCGTCTGAATGTGAAAGAAATTTTGACTGATCTAATGAATCAATTATGTTTTTATCCCCTGGCGCTGACTGCGTCCACGTTGTTGGCCGCGCTGGCTCCCGCGAGCCGTCCGTCCTTGGCTTTGTGGATGCTCGGAGCGCTGCCGGTGTTTTTTCTGTATTACGCCAGAAAACGCTGTAAGCATCTGTCGGTATTGCTCCTTCTGCACGGACTGGTACTGGCATGTTTTTATATCATTCCGGCAGCCAACGGCGTAAACCGTGGTATCCGGCTGTTGGTAGGTGCAGGCTTTGTGATCTATTCCCTCTGGCTGCGTTTTCGGACGGAGGACTTTGCTTCCGATCCGCTGCCTCTGCCGTTAGCCGCCGGAATTGCCTTTTTGTGTCTTTTTCTGCAGCATTATCAGGGAAACAACGTCTGGGATCTCTATTATCGTATGAGTCTGATCCTGGTGTTTTTATTGTATGCTGTCATTTTGTTTTTGCAGTCCTATGAGGATTTCCTTACGGTAAACAGGCTGAGTACCGGCAAGATCCCGTTTCAGGAGATCTTTCGTTCCGGGCTCCACAGCACCGCAGCCTTCGTGCTGTTGTCGGGGCTTCTGCTCCTGGCAGTGTCACAGTTTGCCTGGTTAAAGCCCTTTTTGCGGTTACTGCGAAACGGGCTGGCTGCGATTCTTCGTTTCCTGTTCGGACTGCTCCCCATGGATTCCGGGACAGAAGCGGTAGTGGTGGAACAGCAGGCAGGCGGTGGCGATATGCCTCCCATAGAAGCGGAAGATCCTTTTATTTTATGGGTCATTCTGGAATATGTGGCCATGATCGCACTTCTGATCGTCTGCGTATTTCTGCTGTACCGCGGAATTCGAAAGCTGATCACATTTCTCAGGGACAGAATGCAGTTTTCCTTCCCCGGTACTGTTTCTGAACAGCCGGAGAGCATGGACAAGCGGGAACACCTGGAGGCTGCCCCGGAAAATACTGCCGCAAAGCAGAAGCAGAAATGGTTTTCTTTTGCTTTCTTAGATGCCGGCCAGAAGATAAGGCGGATGTATCAGAAAAAAATAAATGCCAGCGGGCTTGCAAAGATGAGCCTGCCATTTTATACTGCTAGAGATGCCGAAAAATCGCTGGATGTGGAAGGAATGGCTGAAATCTATGAAAAAGCCCGTTATTCCGATGTCCCCTGCACAGACGGAGATGTCCGGCAGATGAAAAATTATATGTAAAAATCAATAACCTGAGGTAAATATGAACGAAAAGTTAGCGTTAAATGATGATATTCTGATGAAGATCGAAAAACCGGCCCGCTACATCGGCAACGAAGTCAATGCCGTAGTGAAGGACAGGGACAGCATTGATGTCCGTTTCTGTATGTGCTTCCCGGATGTCTACGAGATCGGTATGTCCCACCTGGGAATCCAGATCCTGTATGGCATGCTCAATTCCTGGGATGATGTCTGGTGTGAGCGTGTGTATTCTCCCTGGGTGGATCTGGATGAAATTATGCGTAAGGAGAACATTCCGCTGTTTGCCCTGGAGAGTCAGGATCCGATAAAAGACTTCGACTTTTTGGGAATCACCATTCAGTACGAAATGTGTTATACGAATATTCTGCAGGTTCTGGATCTGGCGGGGATCCCGTTGCTTGCCACCGAACGTGGAGAGGACTGTCCCATCGTTATCGGCGGCGGTCCCTGCACCTATAATCCTGAGCCCATTGCCGATTTCTTTGATATTTTCTATATTGGAGAAGGCGAGACTCAGTACCGGCCGCTGATCAATCTCTATAAGAAATGCCGGGCGGAGAAGACAGGCAGAGAAGAATTCTTACGCCGGGCGGCAAAGCTGCCGGGAATGTATGTGCCCCGGTTCTATGAGACCACCTATCACGAAGACGGCACCATTTCCTCCTTCCGACCTACGGAAGAGGGAATTCCCGCAAGGATCCGCAAAGAGCTGGTAACGGATATGACCGACAGCTTTTATCCTATGAAGCCGGTAGTTCCTTATATCAAAGTCACACAGGACAGAGTCGTTCTGGAGATTCAGAGAGGCTGTATCCGCGGATGCCGTTTCTGTCAGGCTGGGCAGCTGTATCGTCCCGTCAGAGAAAGGGATGTGGAAGTTCTGAAAAAGTACGCCATGGAAATGTTGAGAAACACCGGTCATGAGGAGATTTCCTTAAGTTCCTTAAGTTCCAGCGATTACAGCAAGCTGCCGGAGCTGATTGACTTCCTGATTGAAGAGTGTGATAAGAGACATATCAATATCTCCCTGCCGTCCTTACGTATCGATGCCTTTTCTCTGGATGTCATGAGCAAAGTACAGGATGTGAAGAAATCCAGTCTGACCTTTGCTCCGGAAGCCGGCAGCCAGAGACTGCGGGATGTCATCAATAAAGGACTCACTGAAGAAGTGATCTTACAGGGTTCCGCCCTTGCCTTCGAAGGCGGCTGGACCAGGGTCAAACTGTACTTCATGCTGGGACATCCCACGGAAACCGAAGAGGATATCCGGGGAATCGCTGAGCTTTCCAACAAAATTGCGGCCACCTTCTTCGATACGGTGCCGAAGGAGAAACGTGTCAACGGCAGAGTGCAGATTGTTACCAGTACCTCCTTCTTCGTGCCGAAGCCCTTTACGCCATTCCAGTGGGCGCCCCAGTGTACCAAGGAAGAGTTCGTGGAAAAGGCATATCTGACCAGAAAGGCCATTTCCGAGCAGCTGAACCAGAAGAGCATCAAGTACAATTGGCACGAAGCGGATGTCAGCGTTCTGGAGGGTGTTCTGGCCAGAGGTGACAGAAAATTGTCCCAGGTGCTTTTATATGTCTATAACAAGGGCTGCTTCTACGATGCCTGGAGTGAGTATTTCCACAACGATGTCTGGATGGAAGCTTTTGAAGCCTGTGGTCTGGACCCGGATTTCTATTCCCACAGAGAACGGCCTCTGGACGAGATCCTGCCCTGGGATTTCCTGGACTGCGGTGTATCCAGAGCTTTTCTGGAGAGAGAATGGCAGAAAGCGAAAAACGAGACGATCTCACCGAACTGCAAACAGGCATGTCAGGGCTGCGGTGCCGCCAGATTCGGTTGCGGTATCTGTGTGGAGCCCAGAGGATGATTGTAAGGGGCATGCTTTTGTGACACATTATAGAGTGTAGAAAAATACGAAGAAAGGGAAATTTCAGGTCTTTCACGGAAGGCCTCATAGAAATCTGACAGAAATTATGAAGTTAAGAATCAAATTCAGAAAATACGGACCGGTACGTTTCATTGGCCATCTGGATGTAATGCGCTTCTTCCAGAAAGCCAACCGCAGAGCAGAACTGGATGTGGCATACACCGGCGGCTTCAGCCCGCATCAGATCATGTCCTTCGCCGCACCCTTAGGCGTGGGACTGACCAGCAACGGAGAATATATGGACCTGGAAGTGCATTTCCTGACCTCCTGTGAGGATGTAATGCAGCGGTTGAATGCCGCTTCCGTACCGGGAATCGAGATCACTTCGGTGAAAATTCTGCCGGACAAGGCCGGCAATGCCATGGCCAGCGTTGCTGCCGCCGAATATACGGTAGCTTTCCGGGAGGGCAGAGGGCCTCATTTTGATCTGGGCTCCGCGGTGGATCGTTTTCTTGCAAAAGATGAGATCCTCATTACCAAAGAGACAAAAAAGGGAAGCCGGGAGATCAATTTAAAAGAAGGTATCTATGAGATGAAGGTGGTGGAGTCCGAAAAGCTTTATCTGCTGGTGGATGCCTCCAGTGCCGGAAATATCAAACCCATTCAGGTCATTGAAGCATTATTTTCCGAAAATGGTGAGACCCTGCAGGAAAATGCCCTTCTGGTCAACAGAGAAGAGACCTATCTGAGAAACGAAACAGACGCCCTTCTCCCCCTGGATGCCATAGGTTTCGACAGTGAGGAAGCTTACAGGGCAGCTTCCGGTGACACGGAATGAGCCGCAGTCTCACCGGCGGACGACCGGCCAGAGAAAAAGAATTAAATCAGATCCGTAAATCCACGGATTGCACGGAGGGAAAACTGATCTTCACCTGTCTGCGGGAACGCAGGGCAGCTCTGCTTGTCAATGCCCGGGGCGTGGCTGCTATACGCGTACTGCGGTCAGATGCCAGTAAGATCGGTGGCATCTATCTGGGGAAAATACAGAATGTGGCAAAAAATATTGATGCCTGCTTCGTGGAGATCCTGCCCGGAGAATTGTGCTTTCTCCCCCTGCGGGAAGCAGGTGCGGCGTATCTGACCAATCGTAAGGCAGACGGTACCTTGAAAGCTGGAGACGAGCTGGTAGTCATGGTCACCAGAGATGCCCAGAAGACAAAGCGTGCCTCCGCCACTGCGGATCCTGCCCGGATGAAGCAGCTGCTTTGTAAAAACGGGAGCACCCCTGAGAACGCTTCTGAAGCCCTTCAGAGCCTTTGGGAGCAGGCAGACCATAAAGTGTACTTCGCCTGCCTTTTGAAGCCTTCTGAGGCCATTTACGAGGTTCTGGAGCAGATGGCGGATCCTTCGGAATATTCTGAGATCCTTACCGATGATCCTCAGATCTATCGTCAGCTGTCGGAAGGAGATCACCCTTTGTTAAAACAAAAGTCCATTCGGTTCTACGATGATCCAGCGATCTCTTTACGCCTGCTGTATTCTCTGGAGCGCGGCATGGAGGAAGCACTGGATACCAGAGTCTGGTTAAAATGCGGAGGGTATCTCGTCATCGAGCCTACGGAGGCCATGACGGTGATCGATGTCAATTCCGGTAAAAACGAAGCGAAAAAAGCAGGAGAGGACACCTATTATCAGGTAAATCTGGAGGCTGCCGAAGAAGTAGCCAGACAGCTGCGCCTGCGGAATCTGTCCGGTATCATCATTGTGGACTTCATCAATATGGCGGAAAAGGAACGGCAGAAGGAGTTACTGGAGACATTAAAGAATCTGACCACAGGGGATCGCCAGCATCCCCGCATCGTGGATATGACGCCTTTAGGATTGGTGGAGATCACCCGCAAAAAATCTCATCCCACGCTGGCAGAACAATTCAAGAGATAATAAAATTAAACGCTTCCACCCATACCGACGGACCTGGAATCCCCATTATTGCCGTCAGTACCAAAACACTGCCGGAGGATATTGCAGCAGCCAGAAATGCAGGAATCAACGAGTATTTTTCCAAACCGCTGCATCCAAGAGCATTGTACCGCATCATGAAAAACTATTTATAGACTCTGTCATTCACCAGTCAACCGTTTTGTTGGCTGGTTTTTTGTTATATTTCACAATTCTCGGAAACTCTTTTTGGCAAAAACGTTTCTTGAATCTTTTTTTCAAAAATGCTACCCTGTTTTTATAGGAAACCACAATTTACTTTTCAGTTTCCATACTGCAATTACAATCTTACCGAACGGAGGAATAGAAGCGATGGATACCACAGAAGGTCTGCAAAAAAATATTCTCGACGCCACCCTGCGTGTCTTCGATCAAAAAGGGCTGAAATTCACAATGGATGATCTGGCGAAGGAACTCTCGATCAGCAAGAAAACCATCTATACCGTGTACGATGATAAAGAAGCACTGTTTCTTGCCATGGTAGATTATATCTTTGACTCCATCAAGGAAAGCGAGCAGATGATCCTGACCGATCCTTCCCTCAGTGTAGTGGAAAAACTGCACCGCATCCTGGGAGTGCTGCCGGAAGGTTATCAGAATATCGATCTTCGAAAATTATATTCCCTCCGGGACAAATACCCGAAGATCTACCAGAAGGTAGAACTCAGACTTTCCACAGGCTGGGAGCCTACAATCCAGCTGATCGAGATGGGCATGGCTGAGGGAAGCATCCGCCCGGTTCCCATCTGTCTGGTGAAAATGATGTTAGAAGCTTCCATTGAGCAGTTCTTCCAGAGAGATATTCTCTCTCGAAATCAGCTGACTTATGCAGATGCCCTGAAGGAAGTTGTGGAAATCCTCATGTATGGCATCGTACAGAGATCAGAATGAGGCAATGGAATAATCCAGAATTAATCCATAATATCCCAAAGAAAGAGGAACGAACCATGAATCAGAAGATCTATTTAAGCGAAGACTGGCTTTTTAACGAGAACTTTCAGGAGGGGATGACTGCAACAGAATACCCGGAAGAGACCCTGCAGCCCGTCCGAATTCCTCATACCTGTAAGGAGACTCCGTTTCACTATTTTGACGAATCTCTCTACCAGATGGTCAGCGGCTACAGACGCCATCTGCATATTCCGACCGAATGGCAGGGCAAGCGGATCCTGCTCACCTTCGAAGGGGCCGGTCATGACAGTACCGTCTATCTCAACGGCAGCAAGGTGGGAGAGCACCATTGCGGCTACACCGCCTTTACTGTAGATTTGTCGGCATATGCGAACTACGGACAGGACAATGTGCTGTGTGTCCGGTTGGACAGCAGAGAAGACTTAAATGTGCCTCCCTTCGGTTATGTGATCGATTATATGACCTACGGCGGCATCTACCGGGATGTGTATCTCGAAGTAAAAGACCAGATTGCCCTTGAGGATATTTTCGTACACACGCTGATCACACCGGATGAGGCTCAGGTAACTTCTGAAATCACTTTTTATGAAGTTGCGAAAGACCTTAATGTCAGACAATATTATATGTTAAAGAGCGATACCGTAATGTCGGGTGTGGTATCAGATGTAACATCAGATAATGACTGGCAGTTTCTCTGCGAACAGAATGTACCCACAGGCGCTACGGCTGAGACCCCGTTTCGTATTCAGGGAACGATTCCACATCCTTTTTTGTGGGATACCGAACACCCTCATCTTTATCTGTTAAAGACCCAGCTCTGGCAGGGAGAACAGCTTCTGGACGAAGCAGAGGTCACCTTCGGTATCAGGGATGCAGTTTTTAAAAAAGACGGCTTTTACCTCAATGGCAAAAAACTGCGGATCCGGGGTCTGAACCGCCATCAGAGTTATCCTTATGTAGGCTATGCCATGCCGGAGAGCATGCAAAAACTGGATGCGGATCTGTTAAAAAAAGAGCTGGGGCTGAATGCCGTGCGGACTTCCCATTATCCCCAGAGTCATTATTTTCTGGAGCGGTGCGACGAACTGGGACTTCTGGTCTTCACAGAGTTTCCCGGCTGGCAGCATATTGGAGATGACACCTGGAAAGCACAGGCGGTGGTCAATGCAGAGGACATGATCCGTCAGTACCGCAATCATCCTTCGATTATTTTGTGGGGTGTACGGATCAATGAATCCCCGGATGATGATCCGTTTTACGAAAAGACCAATGCCGTGGCACATAAGCTGGATCCCACGAGACCTACCGGCGGTGTCCGGGCTATTAAGAAAAGCCATCTGTTGGAGGACGTCTATACTTATAACGATTTTCTGCACGACGGCGAGACTCCCGGCTGTGACCCGAAGAAAAAGGTCACTTCCGATACCGACAAGCCTTACCTGATCAGCGAATACAACGGACACATGTATCCCACAAAAGCCTTCGATAATGAGGAACGCCGCAGTGAACATGCGATCCGCCATGCCAACGTACTGGATGCCGTAGCGGGGCAGGAGGATATCGCCGGAAGCTTCGGCTGGTGTATGTTCGACTACAATACCCATAAGGACTTCGGAAGCGGTGACCGGATCTGTTATCACGGTGTCATGGATATGTTCCGTAATCCGAAGCTCGCAGCTTCCGTTTATGCCTGTGAACAGGATGAGATCCTCGTGCTTCAGATCACCTCCTCCATGGATATCGGAGAGCATCCCGGCTGCAACCGCGGAAACCTGTATATTTTGTCCAATGCCGACAGTGTGAGAATGTATAAAAACGACCGTTTTATCAAGGAATACCGGCCAGAAATGTCCCCTTATAAGCATTTAAAGCACGGTCCCATTCTCATCGATGACTTTATCGGTGATGCTTTGGAGAAGAACGAACGGTTCCGTCCGAAACATGCGAAAGAAATGGCGGATGCCATGAATATCGTGGCCAGAGGCAGTCTGAACCATATTCCGAAGAGATTGTATCCTACAGCATTAAAGCTGGCACTGCTGTATCATATTGATTTTGCGGAGGTGACAAAGCTTTACACGAAATACATCGGTGACTGGGGCGGTACCTCCACCGTATACCGTTTTGATGCCCTCAAAAACGGCAAAGTCATAAAGTCTGTCACCAAAGAGCCGGTTCGCGAAATCCGGCTGGAAGCAGAAGCGGATCATACCATTCTGACGGAACAGCACAGCTATGATGTGGCACTGGTGCGGATCCGTGCAGTGGATGACCATGGAAATGTGCTTCCCTTTTATCAGGAGCCGGTTCGTCTGATTGCGGAAGGTGACATCTCCATCATCGGACCTTACACCATTGCTTTACAGGGAGGCATGGGTGGAACTTATGTTAAGAGTATGGGAAGATCCGGTCGAGGAGCTTTGCTGTTGCAGTCACAGACGGCAGGGGAAGTACGGATACCTTTTCAGATTAAGGTATAATGATTTAATGGTTTCATTTGAGAGAAAGATTTCAAAGGATTTCAAAAGATTGCATAAGAAAGGATCAGGGTTAATCATGAGTTTAAGCGGAAAAGAAAAATTTTCTTATGGACTGGGTGCGGTAGGCAAGGATATGGTATACATGCTGTCTGCCAGCTATATTTTGTATTATTATCAGGATATTTTAGGCGTGAACGCCGTAGCCATGGGTATCATTCTGCTGGTTGCCAGAGTGTTCGATGCCTTTAACGATCCCTTCATGGGAGTCATCGTAGCTAAGACCAGGACACGCTGGGGGAAATTCCGCCCCTGGCTGATGATCGGCACCGTGACCAATGCCTTTGTTCTGTTTCTGATGTTCTCAGCGCCTCCTGCGCTGGATGGCAGCGGGCTGGTGGCCTATGCGGCGGTTACCTATATTCTCTGGGGTGTGACCTATACCATGATGGATATTCCTTTCTGGTCTATGATCCCGGCCTTTACCCACAGTGGAAAAGAACGGGAGAACCTGTCAACATTAGGACGTTCCTGCGCCGGTGTGGGCTCTGCAATCATCACCGTGATCACCATGCTTTGTGTCAATGCCCTGGGCGGAGGAGAAGAGCGTGTCGGATTTTCCCGGTTCACCCTGATCATTGCTGTGCTGTTCGTGATATTTATTGCCATTACCTGTATTAATATCAAGGAAAAATCTACGGTAGATGTGGACGCACCTTCCATCGGTCAGATGTTCCGGGCACTGCTCCAGAACGATCAGGCCATGGCTGTCGTGGTCACCATCGTACTGATCAACTGCGCGGTCTATACGACCTCCAACCTGGTAATTTATTTCTTTAAATACGATTTCGGCGGAGATACCTGGTACAATTCCTATACACTGTTCAACACCTTCGGCGGGGCAGTACAGATTCTCGCCATGATGCTTTTGTTCCCGTTACTTCGTAAGTTTATGAGTACCATCCGGATCTTCTATGTCAGCTTCCTGATGGCAATTGCCGGATATGCTGTATTGCTTCTTTTATGTTTTACGAATATGAGTACTGTATTTTTACTGTTCATTCCCGGCTTCCTGATCTTTGCCGCCAATGGTATGCTGACAGTACTGACTACCGTATTTTTAGCCAATACCGTAGATTACGGTCAATGGAAAAATCATCGCCGAGACGAGAGTGTCATTTTCTCCATGCAGACATTCGTGGTAAAACTGGCTTCCGGTATTGCTGCGTTAGTGGCATCCCTGTGCCTGAACCTCTGCAACTTAAGCTCTGATACCAGCGATGCTGCGGCAGCGACAGGGGCTTCCGGAAGCTCTGTGGTAGGGCTTCGCATGACGATGGCGTTATTCCCCATTCTGCTCCTTGTCATCGGTGTCATTTTCTTTCATAAGAAATATCAGCTGACCGAGGAACGATTAAAAGAGATTCAGGAGGCTTAAAGCATGATTCAGATTGTAAAAGATTCCGATACAAGGCCATGGTTCTTTTTACAGACAGCCCACACAACCTACGGAATACGTGTCATGGAGACCGGACATTTAGAACATCTGTATTACGGGGAGCGGATCACTGTGGATTCACAGGATCCTTCCTCCTGTGCGCCCCTTGTCATACAGAGAGCCTTCGCTCCGGGCAACACCTGTACCTACGACAGGGAACATCCGCAGATCTCCATGGAAGATGTCTGCTTGGAGGTTGGTACGTTGGGAAAGGGAGATATCAGAGAACCTTTTCTGGAAGTCAGATTCGCCGACGGAAGTGTCACCTCTGACTTTACTTTTGATTCCTATGAAGTTATTACTTTAAAGGAAAGAGAGCAGTGCCTGCAGGATTCCGGACTTCCTCACAGTTATTCGGAAGCGGAAACTGATTCCGCGGAATGCCTTCAGATTGTTTTGCAGGATGTTACGAATCATTTGGAGTTGCAGCTGTTTTATACCGTATTCGAAGAATGTGATGTCATTACCAGAAGCACACGGTTGATCAATCACAGTGACGCATCTGTCACTTTGGAACGATGTCTCAGTGCACAGTTAGATCTGACAGAGGATTATTCCGTGATCACTCATTTCAGCGGTGCCTGGTCAAGAGAGATGCACAGAGAACAGATTTCCTTACGTTCCGGCAAATTTATAAATGCGTCTTATACGGGAACCTCTTCGAACCGCTCGAATCCTTTTATGATCCTGGGACATAAGAACACCTGTGAGACTTTTGGCTCCTGTATCGGCTGTAATCTGATCTACAGTGGAAATCATTATGAAGCCCTTGAGAAAGACTCTTATGGGAAACTGCGCTTTGTAAGCGGGATCAATCCACAGAGCTTTTCCCGGGAGTTGATTCCGGAAACACATTTTGATACACCAGAGGCTGTTTTAAGCTATTCTTCGAATGGTTATGGCGGACTCAGCCGACAGTTACATTCCTTTATTAGAGAGCATATTGTGCGGGGAGTGTGGAAGAGAAGACCTCGTCCGGTTCTGTTAAACAGCTGGGAAGCATGTTATTTTAAGATTGATGAGAGAAAGCTGTTGCAGCTGGCAAAAGCGGGAGCAGATGTCGGCATCGAACTGTTCGTCATGGATGACGGGTGGTTTTCCGGGCGGAATGACGATACTTCCTCCCTGGGAGACTGGGAACCGGATCCGAAGAAACTGCCCGGAGGAATTGCTTCCCTCAGTAAAAAAATCAAAGCCTTAGGGGTGGATTTCGGTCTCTGGGTAGAGCCGGAGATGATCAGTGAAAACAGCCGTCTCTATCAAGAACATCCCGACTGGGCAATGATGATTCCGGGACATCCCCACTCCGAGGGACGTAATCAGCGCCTCTTGGATCTGTGCAATCCCGAAGTACAACAATATGTAATAGATTCCATGACGAAGGTATTTTCCTCCGGAGACATCCGTTATGTAAAGTGGGATATGAACCGTAATTTCAGTGATATTTATTCCCCTTATCTGCCGGCTGCGAAACAGGGAGAGACAGCACATCGTTATGTACTGGGGCTGTATCACATTATGGATGAGCTGACCACACGTTTCCCTGAAATTTTGTTTGAAGGCTGCAGTTCAGGTGGAAATCGTTTTGATCTGGGAATATTAAGTTATTTCCCGCAGATCTGGGCGAGCGATAATACTGACGCACTGTGCCGTACCGGGATTCAGAACAGTTACAGCTATGGATATCCCTTATCGGTATTTACAGCACATGTGTCATCTTGTCCAAATCATCAGACCTTAAGGATCACGCCCCTTGAGACCCGTTTTCAGGTGGCTTCCTTCGGTGTCTTAGGATATGAATGTAATTTAAAGGATCTGTCCGGAAGTGACCTCAACGCAATCCGGGAGCAGATTGCACTTTATAAAAAATGGCGGGATGTTTTCCAGTTTGGATCCTTTTATCGTGGAGCAGAAAACGAGGCTTCCGACTCGGAAACCTTATCCTGGACCTGCGTGTCCCCGGATGGAAGAAGAGCAGTGGGGCTGTTCTTCCGACGCCTGACAACTCCAAACCAATCCCATGACTGGTATCGCCCGGTGGGGTTACTTCCGGATGTGAAATATCATTTCTACGGCAGGAATATCAAATACAATCTGAAAGACTTCGGAGACCTTGTGAACACCGTTTCTCCGGTTCATATCAAGCAGGGATCTGCATTGCAGGAGATTCTTTCACGATTTGTGAATATGGATGGCGAAAAAGAAGATCTGACCGCTTACGGAGATACCCTGATGCTTGCAGGTATTGCCCTGAAGCCTGCTTTCGCCGGAACCGGATATAATTCCGACACCCGATTGTTCCCGGATTTTTCCTCCCGAATTTACTTTATGGAAGCAGTGGAATAAGATAATAATGCTTTTTTATGTACCGACCACTTTCGTTAGACCTGAAAACTAACGAGGGCGGTCGGTATTGTAATAATCAGAGAGAGATGATATTGTATATTATATAGATAGCTTAACAAATCGGGATTTAGCGAGGTGTATTGTGAAAGAATTATTTCCAAAACTTGATATCCATGGTGGGGAATGGTATCCGCTTTGTGATAATACATATGAGTATTATTTAGACAAAAAAGCAGAGCATGGTGGAGCATGGGTGAGAATAATAAAAGAGGACTCGAAATGGATATATTGGCGTCTCGGAAATTATAGTAAGTCAGAAAAGGAATATGTTACTCTGCAAGAGTGCGTAGATGAAGCATATAATGATATGTTAAGGAGCAAGTACTGATGCAACAATATGTTTATGGTGGGAAAAACGAGCAAGATTTCTATATGGAATTTGTACATAATGTAAGATGTGATTATTTAAAGGAACCTACAGACGATTACCAAGTAGGAGAGCCATTTGGAGTAATAGTTGTTCCAAAAGATTATGATACATGCTGGATTGCATATCGTAATTATTACTTAGGATGGAAAGTAATAGTTGCGCCAGTTACAATACAATATATAAAGAGTAATTGAAACTTATAGACTTCTGTTAAGTCTGGAAACAAGCAAAGATTTAAAGTTGTCAGAATGGGGGAATAAAATGTGTGATTATTGTTCATCTATAGAATTAACTGATTTTATTTATACACCTGTTGATTATGAGTATATTGTTGATTATATAAAATTACTTATTGCGGAACAAAAGTTTGTTTTGATAGATGGTAATTGTGAGTTAGGGCATCATAAAAATGATTCTGGACAGTGGGTAGATGATGTTATTTATCATACGATTAAATGTCCAAAATGCGGTCAAAAATTTACTTGCTCTGTAAACACCTATAGAGGTGGCGGTTCTTTTACGAGAGGTTGATAAATTCAAGTTTGACGAGGAGGTGCTTTACATGAATAAGAGTATATCAAGGATTATCGGTGTGATAATGCTGATTGTAGCTTTTGTATTTATAATGTTTGCATTGAACCATCCAGAAAAGAGTTTTCCTTGGAACAATACAATTACGTGGTTACTGTATGGTGTATATTTTCTTGTGACAGTAGTGCTGCTTATTGCTCCTAAAATGAAGAAGTGAGAAATTCCCGTTTATTGGGAAGTCACAGAGAACGAAAATCGATATTTATAGGAGGTAAAGCAGAATGAAATGTCCATATTGTGGTGAAGAAATGATAAGAGGATACCTAATGAGCTCACGAGACATTACTTTTGCAGTTGATAATCTGACAAAAGTTTTTCGCATTAAAAAATCGGACGATCTGGAATTGAGTAAAGGTTCAGAAGGAATCCCTCATTGTGAAGCTTATCGTTGCAATAGTTGCAAAAAGATTTTGATTGATTATGCGAATAGATAACTACTTCACCAAGCACATTTTTCAACCGGAATGTGTACCGCCCATGCAGAGCCAACACATTCCGGTCTGTTAAGGAACAAATCAGCCCTTACTACGATAGCAGACACCGATCCAACTATGCGCAAAACACAAGTTTAACGAATAGTTGTGTTTAGAAATAATCCTATAATACGCCTTTCGAAAGCTATTTTTAACAGATTTCCTCGGAATCCAGCAATATGGTAAAAGGCCCGTCATTTAACAGAGATACTTTCATATCGGCGCCAAAGATTCCTTTTTCCACGGTGGCGATGCTTTCACGGCATCTGTCGATAATGTATTCGTATAGTTCATTGGCTATATCCGGATTACCGGCTTTGATAAAGGATGGACGATTGCCTTTTTTGCAATCCGCATACAGAGTAAATTGTGACACCAGTAACAATTCGCCCTCCACCGCATGCAGATCCAGATTGGTCTTGCCCTGAGCGTCTTCAAAGATCCGCAGCCCCAGAAGCTTCTTGATCATTTTGTCGGCAATCTCTCTGGTATCTGTTTCGGCCACGCCGATCAGTACCAGAAAACCTTTGCCGATGCTGCCTGTTACCTCTCCATCTACTTTTACCTCTGCATGCTGTACCCGTTGTATTACAAATCGCATTTGTCTACTTCTCTCCTACGTTTTTCTCTTCTTGATCTTTTTTATCCTGGCTGAAATCAGTTTGATCTTTAAGCTCATGATCCTTTTGCAGTCTGGAATTCAGTGTATGGAATCCCTCTTCATCAATATTTTTCAGATAAGAATATTGTTCTGTCTCTACCGGCAGATCCTTTTTCCGAAGGAACGTATTAACTACTGCCTTGATAGCCGCATAGATCACTGCAAAGATAGGCACCCCGACGATCATGCCGAGAATACCGAATAATCCACCGAATACCGTGATGGCGAAAATCACCCAGAAACCGGTAAGCCCGGTGGAATTGCCCAGAATTTTGGGTCCCAGGAAATTTCCGTCAAACTGCTGTAACACCAGAATGAACAGGACGAAATAAACACAGTTTAAAGGGTGCATCGGATCCACCACAAGGATCAGGATGGCACTGGGAATAGCTCCCAGATAAGGACCAAAGAAGGGAATAATATTGGTCACACCCACAATCACGCTGACCAGTGCCGCATACGGTGTCTGCAATAACGTGGTTCCGATAAAGCACAGGCATCCGATGATAAAGGAATCTACAATCTTGCCGCCGATAAATCCGATGAAAGTGCTATGGGTAAAGCGAAAACTCTTGATCAGGCGGTTGGCTGTTTTCTGTTCAAAGAAAGCATAGGCCATTTTTTTCGCTTGTCCGGCAAATTTTTCCTTACTTGCCAGTACATAAATGGAAATAACGAATCCGATGATAAAATCCCAAAGACTCTTCAGAATATTGATTACGCTCAAAGATACTGTCATGATCACCTGACTGGTCTTGGTCAGTACTGTGTTATTTAACCAATTCTCCAGTTCTACGGAATACTTATCAATCAGAAAAGTGATCTGACTGCCCAGCTCCGGATTGTCATCCATAAGCTTGCTGATCCATTTTGTAAAATTGCTGATGTAGGTGTCAAAATTGGAAGCAATATTTACAATACTGGGAACAATCTGGGAAAGCATCATGGCAACCAGACTATAAATCAGGGTGACGAACAAAAATGCCGTGATCAGTATGCCAATACCACGGACAATGGAATTGCGCTTCCTGCTCTCCTTCACCTTCATTTTCCGGCACAAAGGAAATAGCAATTTGGTTTCTATAAAATTAAGTACCGGGGTCAGCAGATATGCCGTCACCAGTCCGAATACCACCGGCATCAGAATCCCGATGATCGTATGAAAGCCTGTCTTGATACTGCTTCCGTGGAATAACAGATAATAGAAACAAATACTGGCGGCAATGGTTAAGAATGCCGTTACCCCCCAACGAAAATACTTATTATTTTTTAAATCGTACTTCATTCACTCACACCTTTCTGTGTAACTCACTATGTTTAATATACTATGGTTTTGTCCTCACCACAAGAAGAAATCTGTCGTTTTGGTTGAAAAAGAATCTCCGCAAGTATAAAATAAATAAGAAGAAACGAATGGAGAAAAGAGTGAAAAATAAAGTAGATTTTTGGGCGCACTTATATAAGGGTTCATAAAACCCTGTTTTTACAAGTATAGAAAGCAGAAAAAATGTTAGTTATCGTTGCGTTTCACTAACTTAGAGCTG
>Ga0129315_1000387_pt1 | contig 38778 bp, 38 predicted proteins | sample Cm827metagenome_FD_94432 | JGI IMG/M metagenome (GOLD analysis project Ga0129315, IMG submission 94432) | Eastern black-and-white colobus group fecal microbial communities from Wisconsin, USA - Cm827 metagenome | ecosystem: Host-associated > Mammals > Digestive system > Large intestine > Fecal... | reverse complement strand
TTTGGCAGGCTTGATTGACTGTTTTTGTTCCACCTGAAGTCCTTCCATGAGCCATCGGAACTGTTGCCATGTAATCGGTTTAACTTCCGATTCGTCACGCGGCCATTTGAAGGAACCATTCTCTGACCGGGAACTGGTAGAGGAGATCACGGAAAATCCGTATTTCCAGTATTTCATCGGACTGCCGGGTTTTCAGACTGAGGCACCTTTTGTGCCATCACTTCTTGTAGAATTCCGCAAGCGCCTGACAGATGAAATCCTCGGCGAGATCAACGAGATGATCATTGCATACAACACACCGGATGATCCAGGTCCGGGCGGCGGAAGTGATCCTGATACGCCGGAAACAGATACTGATAAAAACAACGGAACGCTGATCCTTGATGCAACCTGTGCACCGCAGAATATCTCTTTTCCACAGGATGTCAATCTCCTGAATGAGGCAAGGGAAAATCTGGAAGGGATCGTCTATGATCTCTGCAGAAGATCCGGACACTGCGTTCCAAGGATGTACCGCAGGAATGCCAGAAAAGATTACCTGAATCTGGCAAAATGTAAAAAGCGCACGGTCAAAAAGATCAGAAAAGCAATTAAACAGCAGCTCCAGTATATCCGCAGGGACAGGAGATATATAGATGCTCTTGTGGATAACGGATGCAGACTGACACCCAGGCAGGCCGGGCGGCTTGCCGTGATCGACAAAGTCTGTGAACAGCAGAAGTACATGTATGAGAACAAAGTACATTCGGTTCCGGACAGAATCGTCAGCATCAGTCAGCCGTACATCCGTCCGATCGTCCGGGGAAAGGCAGCCGCACCGGTGGAATTCGGGGCAAAGATGGATCTGAGCCTTGATGAAAAAGGAATGGCGCGGATAGAAAAGCTGTCGTTTGATGCCTATAACGAAAGCGATGTTCTCATCACAGCCGTTGAGAGGTACTTTGAGAGAACGGGACATTATCCGGAACGCATTCTGGCAGATAAGATCTACCGGAACAGAAACAATCTTTCTTACTGCAAGGAACACGGGATCCGCTTATCAGGACCGTCCCTCGGCAGACCGAAGAAAAATGCCGGAACCGATAAAAAGACGGAATACAGGGATAACGCCGACCGTGTCGCAGTGGAAAGAGCCTTCGCTCTTGCAAAGCAGAAATACGGACTCGATCTGATCACCAGCAGACTGGATGAGACAACGAGAAGTTCCATAGCGTTGTCAGTCATTGCAATGAATATGGACCGGCTGTGCAGATCCCTTTTGCACTTTTTTAGTGATATTATTTTTTCAAGGGACAAACAGCATGAATTCATGCTGATATTGATACAAAACAACAGCCTGGAAAATTTAGCGTGTTGTTGAGCAGCCATTAATTATATTGTCAGGTGTGCGCAAGAATTGTAAGCAATTCCTTGGCAGAGTAGTTTAGAACCAGTTCTGCTGGAAAGCTGGTTTCATGGATCAGCTCAAGCGCATATTGAAAACAACCAACATGATCACGCCCGTGACTATCGCTTGATAGCAATACGGGATAGTGATATTCACGGCATAACTCCAAGATACGCAGATCATTTTCTCTGACATTTCCCCGGTATCCGTTCGGTGATAGGGAGCTGTTATTTATTTCGAGATAAACGTGGTTTTCTATGGCAGCCTCTATCAACTTTCTGTAATCAACCGGATACTTTGTATCATCCGGGTGTGCAATGGCTTTGACATTAGGAAGCTTCATGGCACCGATATAAGCGTTTGTGTTTTCAGAAACATTTCCCGGTTTCAAACAGGGGAGATGCAGGCCGGCAATACAATAGTCAAGTTTTTCGATAATGTCATTATCCAGATCAATTCTGCCGTTGTAATCAATTATATTTACTTCAGCGCCATATAGGATGCGGATTCCCAAGCGGGTGGAAGGAGCAGAAAGAAGATTTCGAAAATAGTTTTTGCTGCAGGAATGCGGAATGGCAGGCCCGTGTTCACAGATTCCAAGTAGAATAAGTTCTTTATCTAATGCTCCTTTGACCAGATCTGTTATGGTATCAGTAGTATAGTGCCCGCTGGCGATGCTATGCGTGTGAATATCAAACTCTATCTTTTCCATAATTATGTCCTCATAAATTTTATATATTCTCAAAAATTGAGTCTTTCAATTTTAAATCAAAACACTTCACAACAAAATAGTATCATAAAAACAACATAAAAACAACACTAAATAGTGTTGGATTGGTTGACATTTGGGATCCGAGCATATATAATTAGAATCAGTTATCAGAAAACTACAGTAAGGAGTGTTTTTATGGGCTTATATCAATATGAAATAAAAGATTATCCAAAAACAGAAAGAATAACCAGATTGATTGAGAATCTGTATGCGAAAATGCCGGAAATAGAGTCAGCAAGGGCAAAGCTTATTACGGAATCCTATAAGGCAACTGAGGATCAGCCCATCATTATACGGAGAGCAAGGGCATTCGAACATATATTAAAGAATTTGCCAATTATTATCAGAAAGGATGAATTGATTGTCGGGAGCACCACGATTGCACCAAGAGGCTGTCAGACCTATCCGGAGTTTTCTTATGAGTGGCTGGAAGCAGAATTTGATACTGTAGCGACAAGAAGCGCAGATCCTTTTTATATTTCTGAGGAGACAAAAAAGGAATTGAAGGAAGCAGACAGTTATTGGAAGGGGAAGACAACCAGTGAACTTGCTTCTTCCTATATGGAGCCGGAGACAATTCTTGCAATAGAACATAATATGTTTACGCCGGGAAATTATTTTTACAATGGTGTCGGACATGTGACAGTGCAGTATGATAAGGTGCTTGCCATCGGTTTTGAAGGAATCAGGGAAGAGGCAAGGGCTGAACTTGACAGATGCGATCCCGGAGATGGAAATTACATTACCAAATCCAGATTTTTACAGGCAGTTATGATCAGCTGCGATGCAGCGATTACCTATGCGAAGCGATATGCGCTTTTGGCAGAGCAGGAGGCGGCATCCTGCACGGATGCAATCAGAAAAAAGGAGTTATTACAGATTGCTCAAAATTGTGAAAGAGTACCGGCAAAGGGAGCTCAGACATTTTATGAGGCATGCCAATCCTTTTGGTTTGTGCAGCAATTATTGCAGATAGAGTCCAGTGGACATTCCATTTCTCCGGGGCGTTTTGATCAATACATGTATCCCTATTATGAAAGAGACAGAAAAAAAGGAGTATTATCTGGTGAGTTTGCACAGGAGCTGATTGATTGCATCTGGGTGAAACTGAATGATTTGAATAAATGCAGGGATTGCGTTTCGGCTGAGGGCTTTGCAGGCTATAGCCTGTTCCAGAATTTGATTGCGGGCGGGCAAAATAAGGATGGCGTTGACGTGACAAATGACCTTTCCTTTATGACGATACAGGCATCAATGCATGTCCAGCTCCCACAGCCGTCCTTTTCTGTCAGAGTGTGGAATGGGACTCCGCATGAGTTTTTGATTAAAGCAGCGGAGCTTACCAGGACAGGTGTTGGTCTTCCTGCATATTACAATGACGAGGTGATCATTCCATCGCTGCTCAATAGAGGATTAAGTCTGGAGGATGCGAGGGAGTATAACATTATTGGCTGTGTGGAACCGCAAAAAGCCGGGAAAACAGAAGGGTGGCATGATGCGGCATTTTTCAATATGTGCAGACCCTTGGAATTGGTATTTTCCCAAGGAAATGATAAAGGAGTTCAAGTCGGACCGCTCACAAAGCCTGTAGAAGAGATGAAAGAATTTGAAGAGTTTTATGATGCCTATAAGACGCAGATGAATTATATGATCAAGCTGCTGGTCAATGCAGATAATGCGATTGATGTGGCTCACGCGGACAGATGTCCGTTACCTTTTTTGTCATGCATGGTGGATGATTGCATGAAGAGAGGATTGTCTGTGCAAGAAGGGGGAGCCGTCTACAATTTTACTGGTCCTCAGGGCTTTGGTATTGCAAATATGACAGACTCTTTATATGCAATTAAGAAACTGGTATTTGAGGAGCACAAGGCTACATTGAAGGAATTTAAAGAAGTTCTTGCACTGAATTATGGCAGGGGACTGACTGATGAAATGCTTCAGGATATGACAACACAGATTGCCAGAAAACTGCAGGAGAGTGGACAAAATCTGGGAGAAAAGGAAGTTGCGGCTATTATGAAAGCTACAGCTGAAGCTGCTGTAATGCCCGAAGTCCGGGAAAAAGGTGACAGATTACTGAAAATGATTGCGGAGGTTCCAAAGTATGGAAATGATATTGCGGAGGTAGACAGCTTCGCAAGAGATGTTGCCTATACCTATACGAGACCTTTACAGGAGTACCGAAATCCAAGAGGCGGCAGCTATCAAGCCGGGTTATACCCGGTATCTGCCAATGTGCCGTTAGGAGCGCAGACCGGTGCGACGCCCGATGGAAGACTTGCAGGTACACCAATTGCGGACGGTGTATCACCTTCTGCCGGAAAGGATGTAAATGGACCTACTGCAGCGGCAAATTCTGTGGCTAGGCTGGACCACTTTATTGCTTCCAACGGAACGCTGTTTAACCAGAAATTTCATCCGTCAGCATTGAGCGGAAGAGCAGGTCTTGAAAAATTTGTTGCATTGATCAGATCCTATTTTGATCAGAAGGGCAGCCATATGCAGTTTAACGTGGTGAGTAGAGAAACCCTGCTGGATGCACAGAAAAATCCTGAGAAATACAGACATCTGGTGGTTCGTGTGGCAGGTTACAGTGCTTTATTTACCACATTGTCCCGCTCCCTTCAGGATGACATTATTAACAGAACACAACAGGGCTTGGACAACTGACAGGAAGGAAAGTCTATGGAAAGTTATTTTCAGACAAAGGGCCGCATTTTTGACATACAAAGGTACTCGATCCATGATGGAAATGGTATCCGCACCATTGTATTTTTAAAGGGGTGTGTATTGCGGTGCAGATGGTGCTGCAACCCGGAATCCCAGGAGTATGGCATTCAGACTATGATGGTTCAGGGCCAGCCTAAGATTATTGGGAAGGATATCACAGTGGCAGAGGTTATGGAGGTCGTTGAAAAGGACAGGCCGTATTATTATCGGTCCGGAGGTGGCATGACTCTTTCAGGGGGGGAAAGTTTGTGCCAGCCGGAGTTTGCAAGAGATCTGCTTCGGGCATCAAAGGAAAGTGGAATTAATACAGCGCTGGAAAGCATGGGGTGTGCTGATTATACAGTGATTGAGAGTATCCTTCCGTATCTGGATCAGTATCTGCTTGATATTAAGCATATGAACCCTGCAAAGCATAAGGAATTTACGGGAAAATCAAATGAACTGATGCTTGAGAATGCAGCTAAAATAGCTTTTTCCGGGCAAACCAGGCTGAGTATCAGAATACCTGTTATTCCAACCTTTAATGATACAGAAGCCGAAATTGAAGCAATTGCCGTCTTCGCACGAAAATTGGGTGCTGTTGAGAGAATTCATCTGCTTCCTTATCACAGGCTGGGGCAGGACAAGTATGAAGGACTTGGCAGAGAATATCTTATGAAGGACATATTGCCGCCCGGTCAGGAGCAAATGCACAAGCTGCTTCAGGTTGCAGAAAGTGTATCAGGCTTGCATTGTCAGATAGGGGGCTAGAAAGGAGCTGGAGAATAAAATGCAGGATCATTTGTCGACAGAGGGGAAGACGAGAATTGTACAAGAATTGGTTCCGGGAAAACAGATTACGATTGCACATTTGATTGCAAATCCGGATAGGGGACTGTATGAAAAACTGGGTCTGGATCCGAGAGTGGATTATGCAAAATCGGCAATTGGAGTGTTGACAATCAGTCCCGCAGAAACGGCTGTGATCGCAGCAGATATTGCAGTAAAGGCTGCAGGTGTTGAACTGGGATTTGTGGATCGATTTAGCGGAACCTTACTTATTACCGGAACGGTATCAGAAACAGAAGCTTCCTTGAAAGCAGTATTGGAATATACAAGTGAAAAGATGGGATTTGCCGTATGCGATATGACCAAAACCTGAAGAAAGGTCTAAAGAAACATGAGAAAAATCATTCTGATGGGGCGCAGTGAAAGTGGAAAGACAACACTTACCCAAGCACTGAAAGGAGAGCACATCAGATACCATAAAACTCAATATGTTAATTACTTTGATGTGATCATTGACACTCCGGGGGAGTATATACAGACAAGACATCTTGGTTTTGCCCTTGCTCTTTATGCTTATGAAGCAGATGTTGTAGGACTTTTACTCTCTGCAACGGAACCGTATTCCTTATATCCACCTAATATCACATGTATGGTCAACCGGGAAGTAGTGGGAATCGTGACGAAGATCCATAATGAAAATGCGGATTGCCAAAGGGCGGAGAGATGGTTGCAGCTGGCAGGATGTAAAAAAATCTTCTTTGTGGATTCCGTTAATCAGGAAGGGATACCGGAAATTTTAGAGTATTTAAAGGAAGACGGTGATGTACTTCCCTGGGAAAAAGAATAAAAACAACATAAAAACAAGTTGACATGTGTTGTATCTAGTGGTATTCTGGGACTAGATACAACAAAAAACCAATTTGGAACTGTAAATAGCTAAGGAGGAAAAAGGCTATGTTAAATGAATATGAAATCAAAAAAGAAATGTGTGAGATCGGTAAAAGAGTGTATAACCGAGGAATGGTTGCAGCAAATGACGGTAATTTCTCTGTTAAGCTGAATGACAATGAATTTTTATGTACACCTACCGGCGTAAGCAAAGGATTTATGACACCTGAGTACATTTGTAAGGTGGATGCACAGGGAAAGGTGATTCAGGCGAATAAGGGCTTCAGACCTTCCTCTGAAATCAAAATGCATATGAGAGTATACAAGGAAAGACCGGACGTTAAAGCGGTAGTTCACGCACATCCTCTTTATGCGACCAGCTTTGCAATTGCCGGAATTCCCTTGACACAGCCGATTATGCCGGAAGCTGTTATTTCTCTCGGATGTGTTCCGATTGCAGAATATGGGACTCCTTCTACAGAGGAAATTCCTGACGCAGTATCAAAATATTTACAGTATTTTGATGCGGTACTTCTTGAGAATCATGGTGCATTGGCATATTCTGATTCCCTTCTTAATGCTTACTATAAAATGGAATCTCTGGAATTTTATGCGCGTTTATTATATCAGTCAAAGATGCTCGGTGGCCCTAAGGAATTGACACCTTCACAGGTTGAGCGCTTGTATGAACTTAGAAGAAAGATGGGAATGACAGGTAAGCACCCTGCTGATGTATGCCCTAACAAGCAGGCTGGAAAAGCGAGCTGCCATTCCTGTGGTTCCTGCAGCGGAAACGCATCTCAGCAAGGTAATGTAGATGCTGATGTGATTGCAGCAATTACGAAGAAGGTAATGGAGCAGCTTGGGAAATAGAGAGGATTGGGATACCGCCATGAATGAACAGCAAATCTGTCAGGTGGTGGAGCAGGTGATCAGTCAGACAAAAACAAAAGCTATGAATCTGAAGCTTGCCTGCGCCTTAATTTCAAAAATAGAAAATAAAGCGGAAAGTATGGGGATAGCCGTTGTGATTGCAGTGTCTGACAAAGCGGCAAGACCGGTAGCGGTTCATTGCATGGATGGTGCTTACATAGCAAGTTATGATATTGCAGTAAATAAAGCTTATACTTCTGCAGGACTGAAAATGTCTACGGCAAAGCTGGCAGGTCTGGCGCAGCCGGGACAGGAATTATATGGTATCCAGCATACCAATCAAGGAAGAATAGTGATCTTTGGTGGTGGAGAAGTGCTGGAGGACAAAGGTAAAATAGTAGGAGCATTGGGCGTGAGCGGTGGAACTCTTGAGCAGGATACTGAACTGGCCGCTTACGGAAAGGAGATATTTGAGGAGGTGTTAAGGTGTCTGTAAATGAACAAATGGTACAGGACATGGTAAAGGAAGTTGTGGCCAGATTACAGATTGATGCTGATGTGAGCGGGAATGCCGGTGTGTTTAAGGACATGAATGAGGCAATCGAAGCTGCGAAGAAGGCGCAAAAGCAGGTACATGCCCTTTCTATGGATCAAAGAGAAAAAATCATTTCTCTTATCCGGAAAAAGACAAAGGAGAATGCAGAAATTATTGCGCGCATGGGTGTTCAGGAAACTGGAATGGGAAATGTCGGGCATAAAATTTTAAAGCACCATCTGGTTGCAGAAAAAACACCTGGGACAGAGGATATCACAACAACAGCATGGTCAGGTGACAGAGGGCTTACACTGATTGAGATGGGGCCGTTTGGTGTGATTGGCGCAATAACTCCCAGTACTAACCCGTCAGAAACAGTTATCTGTAATACGATTGGTATGCTTGCAGGGGGCAATACGGTTGTTTTTAATCCACATCCTTCAGCAATCAAGACTTCCATTTTTGCAATCAATATGGTGAATGAAGCATCAAGAGAAGCAGGTGGGCCTGATATCATTGCATGTACAGTGGAAAAACCTACTCTGGAGACCAGCAGTATCATGATGAAACATAAGGATATTTCATTGTTGGTCGCAACAGGCGGAACAGGCGTAGTAACAACAGTGCTTTCCTCCGGCAAGAGGGGGATCGGAGCAGGAGCCGGTAATCCTCCGGCGCTGGTAGATGAAACTGCTGATGTGAGAAAAGCAGCAGAAGATATTGTGAATGGTTGTACCTTTGATAATAATCTGCCCTGTATTGCAGAAAAAGAAATTGTAGCAGTAGACTCCATTGCAGACGAATTGATGCACTATATGGTTACAGAGCAGGGATGCTATAAGATCAGTGAGGAAGAACAGGAAAAGCTGACGGCTACCGTATTGACATCGAAAGGTCTGAATCGAAAATGCGTAGGAAGAAGTGCAAAGACATTACTTTCTATGATCGGGGTGACAGTACCGGACAATATCAGATGTATTGTCTTTGAAGGGGAAAAGGAACATCCACTCATTGCGGAGGAATTAATGATGCCGATACTTGGCATGGTAAGGGCAAAGGATTTTGATGATGCAGTGGAAAAGGCAGTCTGGCTGGAGCATGGGAACAGACACTCTGCACACATTCATTCAAAAAATGTTGACAATATTACCCAATATGCCAAAGCAATTGATACAGCAATACTTGTGAAGAACGCTCCCTCCTATGCAGCTCTGGGCTTTGGCGGTGAGGGCTATTGTACCTTTACCATTGCCAGCAGAACAGGTGAAGGTCTTACCAGTGCAAGCACATTCACTAAGAGAAGACGCTGTGTCATGTCAGACAGCTTGTGTATTCGTTAGCAGGCACGAAAGTAAGATAAGGCCGAGAAAAGAAGGAGGCAGTTATGTCTAATATAAACACAATGGATGTAGAAGCAGTGGTAAAGCAGGTCCTTCAAAGCATGTTGGAGCAGCCGGGAAAGCCCGTAGGAAATGCAGGAAATGAGATACCAAAGACGGCAAGGGTGGCGATGCTGACTGCACTTGAAAAGTATGAGATCAAGGAATTCCCGATTCCACCGGTGGGAGATGGGGATATTCTGGTCAAGGTGGAAGGTTGTGGTATCTGCGGAACAGATGCACACGAATTTAAGAAGGATCCTTTTAACCTGATTCCTGTTGCATTAGGGCATGAGGGGACAGGAGAAATTGTTAAGATGGGGAAGAATGTGAAGGCAGATAGTGCAGGTAATCCCTTAAAGGTGGGGGATAAAGTTGTAACCTGTATGATTTTCAAGGACAATCCTGACATCACCATGTTTGACTTAAATAAGCAAAATGTGGGCGGCGCAGATGTCTATGGTCTGCTTCCTGATGATGAGATTCATTTGAATGGGTGGTTTTCCGATTACATATTAATCAGAGAAGGCTCTACGGTATTTAATGTTAGTGATCTGGATTTGAAATCAAGAATTTTGATTGAACCGTGTGCGGTTCTGGTTCATGCAGTTGAGAGAGCCAAATCAACAGGAATATTGAGATTTAACAGCAGAGTTGTGGTACAGGGGTGCGGCCCCATAGGACTGATCTGTATTGCAGTGCTCAGAACTATGGGAATTGAGAATATCGTGGCAGTAGACGGAGAGCAAAAGCGACTTGACTTTGCCAGAGAAATGGGAGCTGAAAAGTCAGTAAACTTTAAGGATCATAAAGGAATCGAAGCGCTTGCAAAGGCTGTGGAGGATGCGTTTGGCGGGCATCCGGCAGATTTTGCTTTCCAGTGCACCGGGGCTCCTGCAGGACATTCTAATGTTTACAAATTTGTCAGAAATGGTGGAGGTTTATGTGAACTCGGCTTCTTCATCAATAATGGAGACGCAACAATTAATCCTCATCTTGACATCTGTTCAAAAGAACTTACGCTTGTGGGCTCTTGGGTATACACATTGAGAGATTATGCGACAACCTTTGACTTCTTAAAGCGGGCAAAAGGAATTGGTCTTCCTATTGATAAGCTGATCACACATGAGTTCCCGTTGGAGCAGATTAATGAAGCGCATGTGACAAATTTAAAGATGGAAGGCTTAAAAATAGCAATTATTAATTAATAGGAATTGAAATGTTCCGGGAGATAGATATGGGAAAGGCAGTAGGAATTATAGAAGTGTTTGGATTGGCTACCGCATTTGCGGCAGCAGATGCAGGCTGTAAAGCAGCAAATGTTACTATTGAGAATTTTGATAAAAACAAGCCGGCAAATGCTGATGCGCTTCCAGTACCTCTCATTGTGATGATTAAATTCAGAGGTTCCATATCAGATGTTAGAGCTGCTCTTGATGCAGCAAATGCGAGGGCTAAAATGCTTGCCGGAGTAGTGGCTATGCATGAGATAGCAAGCCCGGAGGAAGATACCGAAAAAATGCTGAAATTAAGCGGCATGGATAAAGTATAAATTTAATGATAGGAGGAGAAAAGATGGCACAATTATCATTGGGAATGATAGAGACAAGAGGGCTTACAGCAGCGATTGAAGCAGCCGATGCCATGACGAAGGCAGCGGAGGTCACTTTGATCGGAACAGAGAAGATTGGTTCCGGCTTGGTAACTGTTATGGTCCGCGGTGATGTGGCAGCAGTAAAGGCAGCAGTTGAAGCAGGAAGTGTCAGAGCAGAAGGTCTTGGTGAACTGGTAGCAACTCATGTGATTCCCAGACCCCACAGAGATATCGAAAAAATACTTCCACTAATCTAGAAATGAGGAGCAAAGTTCATGGGAAATGCGTATGGTTTTTTTGAAATACCGAGCACGACAGCAGCTATTGATGCCATTGATATCATGTGTAAAACAGCCAATGTAGAACTTGTTACATGGGAAAAGAAATTAGGTGGCAGACTGGTAACCATCGTGATACAGGGAAGTGTTTCAGACGTGACACAGGCAATTGAAACAGCAGAAAAAAAGGCAATTAAAAAGCCGGCAGCTGTTGTTGTGATTGCTAATCCCCATGAAGAAATTGTCAGGTTAGTTAAAAAGAGCGCGAGCCGTCTGACGAGATTATCGACAGGCTGGAATGATGAAATGGAGTAGCATATGGCAGAAATAAAAAACAAAGAAGCAAATGCAGTAACAGAAACAAAAACAATTAAAGCAGAGTTAAAGGAGGAAAAGAAAATGGCACAGGAAGCATTGGGAATGGTTGAAACAAGAGGACTGGTAGCATCAATTGAGGCAGCGGATGCTATGTTAAAGGCAGCAAACGTTACACTGGTAGGAACAGAAAAGATTGGATCCGGGTTAGTAAGTGTAATGGTTCGTGGTGATGTTGGAGCAGTAAATGCAGCAGTGGAAGCCGGTTCGACGAGTGCATCACGACTTGGTGAATTAGTAGCAACACATGTAATTCCCAGACCTCATACAGATGTTGAAAAGATTCTTCCCGTATTAAAATAGGAAGTAGCAAAAGGGCGGGCAGTATGCACGCCCTTTTGTTCTTAAAAAGGTGATTTGGAAAAGTGTATGCTATGGCTGCGCAGGCAGCGGATGGAGAGGAAAGATGGATAATAATATTGAGCTGATTACCAGAATGGTAATGGAAGCAATCGACAAAAACAAAAACCAGAAGAACGGATATCTCGTACCGATAGGGGTATCTGCAAGGCATGTCCATTTGACACAGGAGCATGTAGAAGTTTTGTTTGGAAAAGGATATCAACTGACAAAGAAAAAAGAGCTGATGGGTGGTCAATTTGCATCAAACGAATTGGTGACAATTGTCGGTCTTAAGCTTAGAGCAATAGAAAATGTAAGAATACTTGGACCTGTCAGAAAAAAGTCTCAGGTCGAAATTTCTGCAACGGACGCAATTAAGCTTGGGGTAAAAGCTCCTATCAGAGAATCCGGAAATGTAGCGGGGAGTGCACCGATTGCTCTGGTGGGACCCTGCGGTGCACTGTATCTGAATGAGGGATGCATTATTGCCAAACGCCATATCCATATGTCACAAAAGGATGCTATTGCAGCGGGAGTTCAGGATGGCGATATTGTTTCAGTTAAGGCAGATAATGAGAGAGGGACCATATTCAATAATGTCCAGATCAGAGTGGATGACAGTTTTACGTTGGAGATGCATATTGATACGGATGAGGCAAATGCAGCAAAGATTGCTACAGGAGATTCTGTGATGATCCTCACCTGATGACTTCTATGGAAAGGAGCATGATTACGGCATGCTGATTGGAAAAGTAATTGGAAGCGTAGTTTCTACAAGGAAAAGTGAAAAGCTTATAGGCAATAAATTCATGATTGTCGAACTTGCCGAAAAGATGGGGGCAGGTCAGAGTCAGATCATAGCGATTGATAATATTGGTGCGGGAATCGGAGAATCGGTTCTGGTGGCAACAGGAAGTGCGGCAAGAATAGGCTGTGATCAGGCAGAAGCACCTGTGGATGCAGCTATTGTCGGTATTATTGATGCGGGGCAGAGATTTCAGTAAGGAAAGAGGCTGAAGAATGGAAACGGTCATGGAGATCAAAGAATTAAGTCATATTCTGCGTTTAAGTGGGATTGTTGGAGCAGGAGGCGCAGGTTTTCCTACTTATGCCAAGTTGGATAAACGAGCTGAAACAATTATTATGAACTGTGCGGAATGTGAACCGCTTTTAAAGCTGCACAGACAGCTCCTCGAAAAAAAGGCATATGAAATTGTCCGAACCTTTCATATGCTGGCAAAATGTGTGGGTGCCAGGGAGGCAATAATTGGAGTTAAAAGGACATATACCAAAACAATTGCGGCTCTTATGGCGGTCATAGGAGAATACCCGGAAATCCGTCTGGGTTTACTTGATGAGGTATATCCTGCAGGGGATGAAGTGGTGCTGATCTATGAGGTCACCGGAAAGGTGATTCGTCCCGGCGGTCTTCCCATTGAAAGTGGTGTGGCAGTATTCAATGTGGAAACGGTATATAACATCTATAAAGCAGTTGAACAGGGAAAACCGGTGGACGATAAATTCATCTCTGTGGTAGGAGAAGTGAAGGAACCGGTTACTATCAGAGTTCCGATTGGGTGTACTGTAGAGGAAGTGGTGCAGGCGGCCGGCGGGGCAGTCATTGATAATCCTGTCTATTTCATTGGGGGACCAATGATGGGATATATCGGTAGTGAAACAATGCCTGTAACCAAAACGACAAATGCAGTTCTTGTTCTGCCTGAAGAGCATATGCTTGTGCAGAGAAAACGTAGAAAGGCTTCTATTGATCTGAAGCGTGCAGCGGCAGCGTGTTGCCAGTGTACCATGTGTACAGATTTGTGCCCGAGGCATCTGCTTGGGCATCCAATAGAACCACATAAATTTATGCGTGCGGCAACATGTAAGGATATCCAGAATACTGATATTTTCTTAAATACGATGTTTTGCTCATCCTGTGGCTTATGTGAAAACTATTCCTGTATGCAGGGGCTTTCTCCCAGATCTCTGATCTCAGATTACAAATCTGGTCTGCGTGCAAAGGGAGTTAAGGCGTCTGAAAATGTTGAGGCAACGTCTGTTGATGAGGCAAGACAGTTTCGCAAAGTGCCGATGGAGCGACTGATGGCACGGCTGGATTTGACTAGATATAATAACCCTGCTCCGCTTGTGGAAAAGGAACTGCCGATAAAAAGAGTAAAGCTGCTTCTTAGTCAACATATTGGTGCACCGGCAGTACCGAATGTAAAAAAGGGAGATGTGGTTGAAAGAGGACAGATGCTGGCAACGCCCGCGGAAGGCTTAAGCGTTGCGGTACATGCGTCTATTGACGGAAAAATAATTGAAGTAACAGAAAAATATGTTATAATTGAAAAGTAATTGAAGGGTTGTAAATCGTATGAGTAAAGCAATCGGAATGGTGGAATACAAAACAGTTTCCGCGGGTATTCAGGCAGCAGATATTATGGTCAAGACCGCGGAGGTTGATGTTATTGAGGCACAAACTGTATGTCCTGGGAAATATATTGCGGTGATTTCTGGTCAGTTAAGTGCAGTGGAGGCAGCGGTTACTGCGGCCAAGGTGAAATGCGGCCTGCATTTAATTAATAGTTTTGTACTTGGCAATCCGCACGAATCTATTTTTCCTGCAATTTATGGAGCCACAAATATCCGAGAAATATCAGCATTGGGGATTCTTGAAACCTATGATGCTACGTCAATTATTGTTGCAGCTGATGTTGCGGCCAAAACTGCGATTGTAGATCTGATAGAATTGAGAATTGCAAGAGGCATGTGTGGAAAGTCGTACATGTTGCTCACTGGTGAGGTCGCAGCAGTCGAGGCGGCGATTGAGAAAGCGAGAAAGCAGATTGGAGAAGATGGCATGTATCTGGATTCTTCCGTGATTGCACATCCGGATGAAAAAATATGCCGCTCCATATTATAGAGGAGGTACAGCAGATGCTGGCGATTGAGAGAAGAAATGAAATACTGGAAAGACTGCAAAGGGAAAAGCGGGTAGTCGTGAGTGAACTGAGCAGACAGTACAGTGTTTCAGAAGAAACTATCCGCAGAGATCTGGAAAAACTGGAAAATGACGGATATGTGATCAAAAGCTATGGCGGTGCTGTGTTGAACGAGCATATTAATACAGATATGCCCTTTAACATTCGGAAAAATACAAATGTAATCGGCAAACAGAGGATTGCAGAGATTGTGAACGGAATGGTATCGGACGGCGAAAGCCTTATGCTCGATTCCAGTTCCACTGCGGTTTTTATTGCAAAGGTATTAAAGGAGGAAAAGAGAAATCTTACCATAATAACGAATTCCATTGAAATCATTATCGAATTATTTGATGCTCCGAATTGGAGAGTGATTTCCACAGGTGGACTTGCAACAGAAGGCTCTTTTGCATTGGTGGGACCGCAGACGGATCAGATGCTCCGGTCTTATCATGTAGACAAAGCAATTATTTCCTGCAAAGGTATTGATATGGAGGATGGAATGACGGATTCCAATGAACTCCATGCAAGAAACAAGCGCACAATGCTGGAGCGTGCAAAGCAGAGAATACTTGCGGTAGATAGCTCTAAGTTTGGGCATACAGCCTTTACCCAGATTGGGAATCTGGAAAATCTATCTACCATTATCACAGATGAGAAGCCTGAAGAAAAGTGGCTTCAGATGTTTGAACAATATCAGATAGAATGTATTTGGCCGACAGCCTAGACTTATGAGGAAGAAAGTTCCTTGCGGTAAGCAGAGGCACTTTGACCGTAGTAGCGTTTAAAGGAAGCGGAGAAGTGCTCTACGCAGGAATAACCGGTGTCTTCAGCAATCTGAGTAATGGATAGACCAGAATTTTGAAGAAGAATGGAAGCAGCAGACATGCGTGCTTCTGTTTTTTTTTGCAAAAATGTTTTGCCGTAATGATCTTTTAACAGTCTTTCTGTCTGCCGGATTCCAAGTCCAAGCCGTGCAGAAAGCTTATCGAGGGTCAGAGTGCGATATTCATAGAGAAAACACTCTTCAATGATCAGGTATTTATTATCGATCAGGTTGGGAGATACTTTTCGGGTGCTGATTTCCGGTTTGTTTTCATAGTTACGCACTAGCTTTATAATCAGCTGCTTAAGCAGGCTTTCCGCCTGAATGGAATAGCCGGTGTAGTGGTGCTCCAATTCAAAGAAGAGCTGCTTCATCAGGGAATGAATATCCTGTGTATCCTGACCGAACCAGAAGTTGGTTTTTTTAAAGAGTGCTGTCAATTTTTTTTCGGGTGCAGAACTGACAGGGAAGGAACTGTGTCCGAGCTTCAGATAGATACAATATTCACACATGGGATCCTGGCAGTTCGGGATTTGGGCGTGCTCTACAAAGGGACCTGTGATAAAGAGGGTGTTTGGAGTCACCTCATAATCCTTCCCATTGATGGAAGCTTTTCCATAACCAAATGGTATGTAGTGAATTTCGTAGCTGTTCTTACTATGGCTGTGCCTCGGAATAGATCGCTCGAATTGTTCCAGAACAATATTAGAGACATGAAAATCATATCCGCCAAGGGAAAAATGAAGATCAAAATTATCAAGACGTGTAAGCATGGCTGACTCCTTTCCTTTTCAGTATAATTCCTCTTTTTGAGGATTGCAACAAATATTCGAAAACACGACATAAATATAATAAAAATGTCAAATATATGCCTTATCTTTTGTGAGGGAAAGTCTATAATAAAAATATAGACTGACATACATGAAAATTGTATGAGCAAGGTATTTCAAAACGGTATTACAGCAAAAAAAGGAGGAAGTTTGACATGGTAAAAATGATGGGAGCAATCTTGCCGGGGAACAGTACAGTAGAGTTGAAGGAATTCGATATTCCTAAGCCGGGTTTTGGTCAGGTGCTTGTGAAGACAAAGGCAACCACAATTTGTGGGAGTGATATCCGGTGTATTTACAGAGAGCATGTAGGTAAGGGACCGGAAGGCTATATCCCGGGGATGGTTGCAGGACATGAACCCTGTGGCATAATCGTAGAAGAGGGAGAAGGCTTAAAGCGCTTTAAGAAGGGTGACCGCGTAATTGTCTATCATATATCGGGGTGTGGTGTATGTAATGACTGCCGGAGAGGATACTACATTTCTTGCTCCAGCAAACATAGAAAAGCATATGGATGGCAGCGCAACGGTGGTATGGCTCCATACATATTAGCGGATGAAAAGGATTTAATAGCACTGCCCGACGAGCTTACGTACAAAGACGGAGCACAGGTGGCATGTGGTTTTGGAACGGTATACGAGGCAATTGAAAAAATCGGTATCTGCGGAAATGATGCAGTTTTGGTTACAGGCCTCGGCCCGGTAGGGCTTGCAGCATTGATGCTGGCAAAATGTATGGGTGCAAATCAGCTGATCGGTGTTGAGATGAATGATTATCGTATCGATTTGGCCAAGAAGCTAGGCCTTGTAGATCATGTTTTTAAACCGGGAGAGGATACGCTTGACCAGATTCTTGCAGTTACGGGTGGAAGAGGTGTAGAGCGTGCCATTGATGCAAGCGCAAATGATGCAGGCAGACAGCTTGCGATCAGAGCAACCAGAGAATGGGGTAAGATTGCATTTGTGGGAGAGGGTGGTACCTGCAGCTTTAATCCCAGTCCGGATATCATTCACGGGCAGAAAACGATCTATGGTTCATGGGTGACATCACTTTGGAGAATGGAAGAACTGGTAGAACGTCTGGTGAGATGGGGAATTCACCCTGAAGAACTGATCACACATGAATTTCCTATTGAGCAGGCAGGACAGGCATATGCCCTGATGGCAAGCGGAGAGTGTGGTAAGGTCGCAGTAACCTTTGAGGACTAATGCATAGGGAAGGAGAAAATTTATGGAGGAAAGGATTAATCCTGCCGATGTGCCAAAAAGGAAGCTATATACGGGGGAAGAAATTCCGGCAGTAGGTCTTGGTACGTTTGGCTCTGATAAGTATACACCTCAGAAGGTGTCTGAAGCTGTATTTGGTGCAATACAAAGCGGCTATCGTCTGATTGATTGTGCAGCAGTTTATCAAAATGAGGATCAGATTGGGAAGGTGCTCAAAAGGATATTTGAGGAAACGGATATAAAGAGAGAAGAGCTGTTTATTACCTCCAAGGTGTGGAATGACATGCATAGGGAAGTGCTGCAATCCTGCAAAAAGAGTCTGAGTGATCTGCAGCTGGATTATCTTGATTTGTTTTTCGTGCATTGGCCTTTTCCAAACTACCATGCACCCGGATGTAGTGGTGATTCCAGAAATCCCAATTCAAAACCGTTCTCTGTGGAGGAATTTATGGATACATGGAGACAGTGTGAAGAATTGGTAGAAAAGGGAATGGTGCGCTATATAGGAATGTCCAATATGACAATTCCCAAGCTGGAGGCTGTCCTGCCACTATGCAGGATTAAGCCGGCGGCACTCGAACTGGAATGTCATCCGGGCTTTCAGCAGCCGGAACTGTTTGAATATGCAGTGAGCCATGGAATCCAACCGATTGGATATTGCCCAATTGGATCACCATCTAGGCCGGAGAGAGACAGAACTGCTGATGATGTGGCAGATACCCAGATGCCTGAAGTTGTGGAAATTGCGGAAGCACATGGAGTACATCCTGCCATCGTATGCCTGAAATGGGCAGTACAAAGGGGACAGATACCAATTCCTTTTTCTGTTAAGAAGCCCCAGTATTTAAGCAATCTCAGATGTGTAACCGAGGACCCTCTGACACAGGAAGAGATGGTAAAAATTGAAAAAGCAGATAAGAATTGCCGGTTGATTAAGGGACAGGTTTTCCTTTGGGAAGGAGCTTCCGGCTGGGAGGAACTCTGGGATTTGGATGGTACAATTTCAAAAATGTGAAAATTGTTATAGTTTATGCCGTTATATTACAATTTTCAGAGATGATAGCATGTTATCATTATTCTAGAGGAAGGTATGCATTACAAATGGAGGGAAAATTATGTTAAAAGGAATTCCGGGGATATTATCTCCTGAACTTTTGAAGGTTCTATGTGAGATGGGGCACAGCGACCGACTGGTGATTGCAGATGGAAACTTCCCTGCTGAATCCATGGGGAAAAATGCAAAGGTTATTCGAATGGATGGACATGGAGCAGTAGAGATTTTGGATGCAATCCTGCAGGTGTTTCCATTGGATACTTATGTTGAAAAACCTGTAAATCTTATGGAAGTTATGCCTGGTGATGATGTAGAAACTCCAATATGGGAAACCTATAAAGAGGTAGTTGCAAAGCATGATAAGCGTGGTTCAGAGGCAATAGGGCAGATTGAGCGGTTCGCTTTTTATGATGAGGCGCAAAAAGTGTATGCAATCATTGCGACCGGAGAGACCGCTCTCTATGCAAATGTTATGCTTCAAAAGGGCGTTGTGGTTGAATAAAAAAGAGTAACAAAATATATGCAGTATCTTCCTTGATCATGCTCAGTTTGAGTGGAGATACTGCATTTTGCATTTGGAAGAATTTGACATTCTGATGGCGGTAGAAGAGGAGGGGCTATGTATCGTATACTATTAGTGGACGATGAGGCGCTTATCCGTGAGGCAGTAAGTGAAAATGTAGCCTGGGAAAAATACGGCTATGAACTTGTGGGAAGCTGTGAAAATGGAAAAGAGGCTTTAGAGTATATTGCAGAGCATCCTGTAGATGTGGTGCTGACTGATATCTGCATGCCGTATTTGGATGGAATGCAATTGAGTGAAAGACTTAACCGGGAATATCCTGACGTCAAAATTATTATTCTCAGTGGTTATGATGAGTTTGAATATGCGAAAAAAGCAATCAGATATGGCGTAAAAGAATATTTGCTAAAGCCCATTACTGCAAAAGAAATGGGGCAGACCCTCATGGATTTAAAAAAGGAAATGGATCAGGAGCAGGCAGTAGAAAGAAACATTTCCACAATGAAGGCAAATTACCATAAAGGGCAGATTCTGGTTTATGCAAATGTACTTCTTGATCTGATCATGGGAAGAAATCCGGAAGAAGAAAGCCGGAGAGAGTTGGAGGAACTTGGAGTAAACCTTGAGGCAGCAGGATATAAGGTGTGCATTGTTGAGCTTGATGTTTATGCAAGGACGGATAAGCTTAGCGAGGGACAAAAAAAGGAAAGTGCATTGATGGCATTTGTGCTTCATAACATCAGCCAGGAAATTGTTAATAAATATCAGGCAGGTGAAATTTGTCAGGGAACAGATCATCGAACCTTTATTTTATTCCACTCAAATAGACCGTTGGAGATGCGCCAGACAGTTAAGGCGGTTTGTGAAGAAATTATTATGCATATGAATCGGGTCATGAAGCTGGAAGTAAATATTGGTGTGGGAAGCTGTGTCAACCGACTGAAAGATATTTATCTGTCCTGCGAGGAGGCGGAGGAAGCACTGGAGTATCGCTATTTGCTTGAAGGAAACAGAATTTTTGAGATGGAGGTGATCAGGGAAGAGAAAAAGCAGCCTAATATTGAGGCACAGTTAGAGGAAATTGTTCTTCATACAAAAGAGAATGCACCGGAGAAAATTAAAAACAATATGAACAGACTTAAGAGTTTGTTGAGGGAGTGCATGTGTGACAGACAAAGTATAGGGACGGTTCTACAGCGGATTGCTGATGCAATCAGGGAATTGTGTAAAAATACCGGAATGGAGACACAACAGGAAAGAGAAGAGAGAGGACAGATTTTACGGGATATCTTAAGTGCCGGTGAAATGGAAGAAGCGCTGCATCTTTTGTGCGAATACTGTATTGAAACAGGCAGGAGACTTGATAATCAAAAAAATGTAAGAGGGAAAAAATATGCAGTGCTGGCCATGGATTACATTGAAAAGAATTTTGACAACTGTGATTTGAACCTACAGTCTGTCTGTTCTTATCTGAATATTAGTCCGAGCCGTTTTAGCAGTATTTTTAAGGAGGCTACCGGATTTACCTTTATGGATGTGGTCAGCAGAATTAGAATGCAGAAGGCTAAAGAATTCTTGGAAAATACGGATTTGAAGAATTATGAAATCGCTGAGAAGGTAGGATTTAATGATTCTCATTATTTCAGCATTGCTTTTAAGAAGGCAATCGGAAAAACACCCACGGAATATGCAAAGGAAATGAGAAAATAAATGGGAAATAAAAAAAAGAAGTTTAATATTCTGATACCATTTAGGAGCATACGAACTTCCATGATCTTTTGGTTTTCGCTGCTTATCGTTATCACTTTGATTATTTTTTCAGCAACCTCTCTGAATTATACCGAAAACACTGTTATAAAAAATTCCATTGATTATACAACAAAGCTGATCAGACAGCTTAACAGAGATATTGATTCTTATATTGATTACATGGAAAATATTTCTGATATGGTGGTGAATGGGGGAGAAGTGTCGGAAATCCTTTTTGAGGAGGATGCTGTTGAAAAAGAGCAATTGTATAGCCGGATCATAACACAGTTTAATACAGTGGTTGAAACACGTGAGGACATATCAAATATTGGTGTAATAACACAGGATAATCAGTATATCATCAATGGTGGAGATGATCGGCTGAATGAGAATATTCACTTGAATGATGTGGACTGGTACTATCGTGCTATGCAAACAGAAGGAAGTGTCCTCACAGCATCTCATGTCCAGCAGGTAATACAGAACAACTACAAATGGGTGGTTACACTGAGTAAGGGAATAATTGATCCCAACACGGGTAAGAACGGTGCAGTATTTTTCATTGATTTGAATTATAAACTGTTGAAGGATTTGTGTGAGAATAATTCATTAGCTAAAAATAGTTATGTATTTATTGTGGATGAATCGGGAAAAATCATTTATCATCCTAAGCAACAGCTCTTATACAGTGGATTGAAAGTGGAAAGGATTGAAGAGGTTCTTGCTTGTGATAACAGTTATTTTGTTATTCATGAGGATGGAGCTGATAAATTGTATACAGTTCAGGTTTCTGATAAGACCGGATGGCGTGTGGTAGGAGTGGCTGATTTCTCAGAATTGAAGAAAAGTCAAAAAGAGACACAAGAGCTTTATATTTACACGGCAATTTTGATTTTCCTTGCAGCTATTCTTCTGGCAACACTTCTTGCGGCAACAATTACAAAGCCGATTAAGCGCCTAATGGATTCCATGAAGGAGGTGGAGAAGGGCAATTTTGAAAAGGCTAATGTTGTGATTGAACAGGATAATGAAATTGGAAGTTTGGGAAATTCATTTAATATCATGACGGAAAAGATCAAGCGGCTTATGGAACAAAATACGGCGGTGCAGGAACAAAAGAGGAGAAGTGAACTGCGGGCATTACGATCGCAGATCAATCCTCATTTTCTGTACAATACATTGGATTCTATCATCTGGATGGCTGAAGGAGAGAAAAATAAGGAAGTAGTACTGATGACAGCAGCACTTGCAAGATTGCTTAGACAGAGTATCAGTAACGATGATGAGCGTATTCCCATTGAAAAAGAAATTGAATATACCAGAAGCTACTTGACCATTCAACAGATGAGATATAAAGACAAGCTGGAATATGAAATTGATGTGGACAGTGATATTCAGAAAGAGAAGATCATTAATCTGATTCTCCAGCCCCTGGTCGAAAATGCGATTTATCATGGAATTAAATATAAGGGCTCGAAAGGAAAAATTATTATCCGTGGATTCGGAGAAGAAGATAAGATTGTGATTCAGGTTCTGGATAACGGAATTGGAATGGATCGCGAAACACTTACAAATATTATGGACAAGTCCAAAGCAAATGAAGGGACTGGCGGCGTTGGGGTATATAATGTACACACTAGATTGCAATTGTATTATGGAGAGAAATACGGACTCCACCTTGAGAGTGCACCGGGAGAAGGGACAGTTGCAACGATAACGATACCAAGGAATTTCAGGGAGGAAAGCAAATGAAAGGGCATGGGAAAAAGCTTTTTATCTGGTTTATTGCCGGCATATTGCTTTTGCTGTTTCTGATTATCGCGGTGTTGATCGGAAAAGGTAAGAATGACCAAAAAGGCTATAGGCTAATCTATATTCCTAAAACAACTGATGCAAACAATGACTTCTGGACGCTATTAATGGAGGGAGTAGAGATGGCGGCAGAGGAATATCAGGTGGAAATACAGATCGTCGCCCCCGATACAGAAGAGGATTATGAGAGACAGAATGAGTTGATTGAGTGGGCGATCAGCTGTGAGCCGGATGCGATTCTGCTATCACCCTGTAGCTATACGGAAACCACGCCGTATGCCGAAAAAGTGGTTGAAGCAGGTATTCCATTAATCTTTATTGATTCCTGTCTTGATAAGGAAATGGGAGATGCAATAATTGCAACGAACAATGTGAAACTTGGGGAAAAACAGGGGGAGTTTATTAAGCAGTTTGTTAAGGAGGAATCCAGAATTGCAATTGTCGGTCATGTGAAAAATTCATCTACGGCCCTGGAGAGGGAGGAAGGTGTGCGCAAGGGGCTTGGTGAATACGAGGAGCGGATTGTTGATGTAGTGTTCTGCGATTCTGATTATGATAAGGCTTATGAACTTATGGAAGAACTGATAAGGGAACATCCAGACATAGATCTGGTGGCAGGATTGAATGAATATTCTGCTGTGGGTGCAGCAAGAGCGATCAGAGACCTGGGATTGACAGGAAAAGTAAAGGTGTTTGGAACGGACAGTTCCCTGGAAGAGATTCAAATGCTGGAGGAGGGGATTTTTGAAGGCATTGTGATTCAGAATCCATTTAAGATGGGCTATATGGGGGTAGAAGCAACCGTAAAGATATTAAATGGAGAGAGAATTTTGAAAAATGTGGATTCAGGATGTGAACTGATAACAAGAGAGAATACATACACTGAGGAAAATCAAAAGCTCTTATTTCCGTTTAAAGAGGAATAAAAACAACAAGAATTTGACACAAAAACAAAAAAATACAACAATAAAAAGGTTAAAAATTTACACAAACAGTAAATTTTTAACCTTTTTTTGTAAGATATTCAATTAAAATAGAAACAAAATGTGAATATAATGAGTATATCAGTTTGAAGAACTGGAAACTTCAGGATTCAGGTAGGAATATTGTAAGGCTTTCAGATCAGTGGTAATCATGGTACTTAAAATGATATTTCCCTCTTCACGATACCATACATTGCCGTAATTGGTTGGTTTGTCTGTTTCATAAGAAGTGTCGCCGTTGGTTTCGTATACAGCCTGCTGTATAGATTCAAAAAGTGTGTAAAGTTCTTGTTCATCTGTGGAGGAATAGGTCCATGCAATGCACATAAGACGCTCGTTTGCATCCAACATGTATTTAACGGTTCCCTGATAGCCTTGATAATTTTTGGGAAAGGTATAACAGATACCGCCATATACGGAATCATAGGTGCTGTAATTCTCACCTTCATAATTTAGAATATCTTCCTTGGTATATTCCCAGGTAGCATCTGAGAAGGGAGAGACAGGTATGGGAGCAGCGTTTTTCTGACAACCATCAAAAAACAACATAAGGATGCATAATAGGGGGAACAAAAATTGTTTGGAACCCGGATGTTTCATATGTTTTCTCCTGTGATAATGGCGTTCCTTGATACCTGAAGCGTATCAAATTACTGATATTATAATGACATTATAATATATTAGCAAGTAAAAAATAATTGGGAGGAAAGAAAGTGGAAAAGATTAAACAGAATCCAATTATCAGAAAAATTGGGATTAACAGAATCGTATTGTGTGGCGTTCTACTGCTTATGTATGTGATTTTCTGCATTCTGAGTGACAACTTTGTCGGCATGCAGAGAATTATGAGTGCACTCAATTATGCATACTTCCTTGGATTTTTATCTTTGGGGGTAACGTTTGTAATTGCAACGGGTGGAATTGATTTTTCAATTGGTCCGGTAATGTTTTGCTCGGCATTAATTTCAGGATATTGCCTGACACATTACGGTGTTCCGCTTGCGGTGAGCCTTGTGATTAGTATTCTGGTAGGGCTTATGTTTGGTATTTTTAATGGTTATTTCGTAGCATACTGGACAGTACCGCCATTTATTATTTCCATGGCGAGTATGAATATAGCAAAGGGACTTGCTTCTGTATTCACGAAGACACAGTCTGTAAGCTGGCCGCAGTCAGCTGATGCAAATGGCTGGTACAGAAATCTTGTAAAGGTTGGTGGTTTTCCGGTAGGGCTTGTGATCTTCCTAGTGTTCGCAATTCTCTGTTCTATCATTCTCAATCAGACGAAAGCAGGGCGTTACATTTTAAGCCTCGGAAGTAATAAAGAAGCGGTTAGACTTTCCGGTGTCAATGTTAAGAAGTGGGAAATGCTTGCTTACATTATATGTGGAATTCTGGTTGGAATTGCAGCGATTTTCTTTGTGGCTGCCTATACCACAGTTCAGCCCGGGTATGGAGATCAATATAACAACGAAGCAATTGCCGGTTGCGTAATGGGCGGAACCTCCATGGCAGGAGGCCTTGCATCCATAAGTGGTACTGTGATTGGCGTATTTATAATAGCACTTTTACAGGAAGGCATCTTAGCACTTGGCTTTACAAAGGATTATCAGCTCATTATTACAGGTATTATTGTTATCGTAGCGGTTTATGCGGATGTTTCTACGAGACGGAGAAAGAACTAGCGTAAAAGGCGATAGAGTGACTGTAAAGAATTAGGAAAGGTAAAGGTAGGAGAATGGGCGATATAATCTTAACGATGAAGGATATAGATAAATCTTTCCCTGGTGTACATGCACTTGACCACGTTAATTTTGAAGTGAGAAGGGGAGAAGTACATGCACTTATGGGCGAGAACGGTGCCGGAAAGTCAACGTTGATGAAGGTCCTTACGGGTATATATACCAAGGATTCTGGCACCATTACATTTGAGGGAAAGGAAGTAGAGTTCCACAATACAAGAGAAGCGCAGGATGCAGGCATTGTCATTGTGCATCAGGAGCTTAACATGCTTGGCCATCTGACGGTTGCTCAGAATATTTTTATAGGAAGAGAGTTTAAAAAGGGAATCTATATTGATGACAGGAGAATGAACGAAGAAGCCAAAAAACTGTTTGACAAGCTTCACATTGATATTGATCCCACGGAAATCATGAGTAATCTGACAGTCGGAAAGCAACAGATGTGTGAAATTGCAAAAGCTATTTCCCATGATGCCAAGGTAATTATTTTTGATGAACCTTCTGCAGCACTTACAGAGGCAGAAATTGAAGAATTATTTAAGATTATCAGAGATCTTCGCAAGCAGAACCTTGGAATTGTTTATATCTCTCACCGAATGGATGAGATTAAGGTCATAACAGACAGAGTAACAGTTATGAGAGACGGATGCTATGTAGGTACATTGATCACAGAGAAATGTACCAAGGATGACATCATCAATATGATGGTTGGACGTGTCATTTATGAGGATCCGAAAACAGAAAGCGCTGTGCCCAAGGATGTACCGATTGTTTTAAAGGTAGAAAATCTGAATGCGGGCAGAATGGTGCAGAACGTAAGCTTTGAACTTCGAAAGGGTGAAATATTAGGCTTTTCCGGATTGATGGGAGCGGGGAGAACAGAAACGGCAAGGGCTATCTTCGGAGCGGATGCCAAGACCAGTGGTGATATCTATGTGAATGGAAAGAAGGTAGAAATCAATTCTCCGCAGGATGCGGTCAAGTGTGGAATAGGATATCTTTCGGAGGATCGTAAGCGCTTTGGTATTGTAGTACAAAAGTCCGTAGCGGAGAATTCCACAATGGCTTCCCTTGAGAATTTCGTTAAAGGTATTTTTATCAATAAGAAGGAAGAGAAGAAAATAGCGCAGAAATATGTAGAATCTCTTGCGACTAAAACACCCAGCACGGATCAGCTTGTTGTCAATTTGTCAGGTGGTAATCAGCAGAAGATTGTTATTGCAAAGTGGTTGGTTCGAGATTGCGACATCCTGATTTTTGATGAGCCTACCAGAGGTATCGATGTTGGTGCAAAGAATGAAATATACAAATTGATGAACAGGCTTGCTGAGGAAGGAAAATCAATTATCATGATTTCCTCTGAAATGACTGAAATATTGCGAATGAGTGACCGTATCGTGGTTATGTGTGAAGGAAAGAAGACAGGAGAAATCGATATATCCGAAGCTTCCCAGGAACTGATTATGAATATGGCAACGCGTGAGATTGAATAGGGAGGATGAGTAAATGAGTAAAGCTGTAAATAAACCGGCAGAAAAAAAGGTATCAGTTTTTTCAAAACCGGGAAGTCAAAAATTAATCGTTCTTCTTGTGGTGATTGCACTATTTGTGTTTTTCAGTGTGTTCAGTACGAATTTTAGAAAGTATACAACGGTACTTAGTATTATGGATTATTCCTATTACATAGTGTTAATGGCGATTGGTGTGACTTTTCCGCTGATTACCGGTGGCGTAGATCTTTCAATAGGAACAGGTCTTATTTGTTATTCTTTGGCCGGAGGATACCTGATTGTACATTGTGGTTGGCCCACATGGGCAGGAATGCTGGTAGCGGTACTGTTTGGTGTTTTGATTGGCACATTGAATGGCGTGCTTGTATCCATAATGAATTTGCCACCTTTTCTTGCAACATTGTGTACCTGCATGATCACGAGAGGACTTGGCTCCATATGCTCTAAGGGCTTTGGTATATCATGGCCTACCAGTGGGAGTGAAGGCAGTTGGTTTCGAGATATTTTTAAAGTTACAATTGGTGGAACAAAGTATCCGTTAGGTTTTCTTTGGGTTCTTATCCTGGTGGCTGTCATGGCATTTGTATTGAATCATACCAAGATAGGAAGATACACAATTGCAATAGGAAGTAATAAGGAGGCAACCACGTTATCGGGTATTAATGTGAAGTTTTATCACATTATGGCGTATGTGATTTCGGGATTTTTTGCAGGTCTTGCATCCATAGCTTATTCAGCTGTATTTTCTACGGTACAGCCCGGTACAGGAGCCGGCTTTGAACTGGAGGCAATTGGTGGTGCAATCATCGGAGGCGTTTCGGCGTCGGGTGGTTCGGGAACCATTGGAGGTTCACTTCTTGGTGTGTTTGTCATCTGTCTGTTAAAAACGGGATTGCCCTATATTGGTTTACAGGCGAACTGGCAGCAGATCATTACCGGTATGGTTCTGATCGGTGCGGTTATGGTTGATATCCTTAAGAAGAAAAAGACAGAGACCGTTTAGACATTTTAATGATATGAAGTCAAGTAAATTGACTGAATATAGAAAGATAACCAAATATCTACTAAAATTAGGAGGGTAAACATGAAAAAGAAAGTATTAGCAGCAGTAATGAGTGTGGCAATGATTGCAACTCTTTTAGCAGGATGTGGCGGTAAATCCGAGGGAACAGCAGCACTTGCTGAAGAAAAGAAGGAAGAAGCAGCACCCGCTGAGGAAAAGAAGGAAGAGGCATCTACAGAAACCGCAGGCGGTAATTACAAGTTTGAGATTATCGTAAAGAGCTATCAGTCATCTTATTGGCAGGCAGCAGTTACAGGTGTTAATCAGGCGGCTGAGGAACTTGGAGTTACGGTATCCTGTACAGGTCCTAACGCAGAATCTGATATTGCTGACCAGGTAAATATGCTTAACAGTGCAATTAACAATGCTCCTGACGGTATTGGTCTTGCAGCTTGTGACCAGGATGCTTGTCTTGACGCATTGCAGACAGCTATGGACAAGGGTATTCCTGTAGTATGTTTTGACTCTGGTATTCCTAAGGCTCCTGCTGGATCTGTTCTTTCTACAATCGCTACGGATAACTATGGTGCAGGCGCAACTGCAGCAGATAATCTTTATGCAGCATTGAAGGATAAGATTGCTAACGCAACAGCACCTGTAAGAATTGGTGAAGTAAACCAGGAAGCTACTTCTGAATCAATTACAAGCCGTGGTCTTGGATTTATTGATAAGTTTACAGAATTAGCAACAGCAGATGGAAAATCTGTTGCTGTTATCGGTAATGAATATTATGTAAATAATTGTAAGAATGCCGGCGACGAAGCATCTGCAGATATCATCATTGAAGTTGCAGTACCTGCACAGACAACTGTTGAGCTTTGCGCAACAGAAGCTTCGGTTATTCTGAACAAGGAAGACACCATTGGTATGTTCGGTTCTAATCAGGTAGCAGCAGAAGGTATCCTGACAGCTAACGGAAACTTAGGTGTATTAGGATGCGACGCAGCAGCTGGTGATATTCTTGCAGCTGGTTTTGATGCAGGTTCTGTTATTAAGAGCGCTATCAAAGACGGCACAATGTTCGGTGCAGTTACTCAGTCTCCTTTAGCAATGGGTATCAAGACTGTAGAAACATTGACAGCAATTGCTAATGGTGAAACAGTATCTGATATTCCTACAGATGGTTACTGGTATGACAGTACAAATATGGAGGATGCTTCTATTGCACCTAACCTCTATGACTAATTTAACTAATCAGTAGAAATGTTGTGTTGTAGAGCAAATATAAAATAAATTTGGTTATCAGATGAAAGGGGCTGGGGGATTTCCCCAGTCCCTTACCAATATTCAGCAGAAAAAATGACTATCCGATATCAGGAAGGATGTGATGTCAATAATGCTTGAAAACGCGGAAAAGATTTTCGATGGAATGCAGGAAATGATGAAGAAACTCAAGAAGTCTTCCTATGAGAAAAATATGAAAATGTTTCGTGAAAAAAATGAACACTTTTTTGGGGAAATGACTTCATATGTGGAACAGGCAGAAGAACCGGAGCAAGCAGCGAAGGAAATAGCTGTTTCCTTTGTGGATTGTGTGGAAAATCATTTTTCAAAAAAGGGCAAAATAGGAGGAAGAACGCAGGCTGATCTAAATTTTTTTATGATCTATTATACATTTCCGGCAATCCTGCTGACTGAAAGTGAACATGCAAAGAAGATTGCAGATGCGTTGTGTAGTGAGTGGGGAAATCGGTTTAAGGATAGTAAAATAGGATATGCAGATTACGGTAAAATCTACGGAGCATTTAGGGAAAAAATATTTGGTTTATTTTAGTTATGCTATGGAAAAGGGTAGTAAATGGGAAAAGTAGTCAAAAGAATTATTTTAGGATTTGCAATTATTTTATTAACTTTCAGCGCGATTATTGTTCTGTTACTGATTCGTACTTATATGTTCAATCGCCAGTATGAAAGTGTTCTGCAAAATGTATTGAACCTGAATACGATTAAAGTTGAGAGCGCGAATGCGGCAGGAAATATAACTAACAGCTGCATCAAAGAACAAAAGGTAGAAGAATCGGGATTGCTGGAAAATGCAGAGAATATGCTGGATTATCTTAATCAGTTGGACGAATCCATCAGTGATTCTCCGGAATTTCAGGGAAACCGCAGTATGGTGAACAGCCTAAGGCAACTATTAGTCGAGTATAAGACAGAAATTGAAAATATTGTTGCACTCGGAGACGGAACGAACTTTCCGCCTTTGAATGAAGACGTGAATGGCGGTATTACTAGCATCAGGAATCTGATTCCGGACCTGTCTTCATATTGTAATAATAATATCACGATGGAACTGGAAAGAAGTGCAGTAATTCAGAAAAACATAGATACTAATTTTAGAAGGACAATCTATTTTACCTTGGTAGCTTTTGCTGTTGTATTTTTGTCAAGTATTATAATCTGCGTTTTGATTGTACGGAGTATTACGCATCCAATCAATATTCTCAAGAGGGAAATAACTCTGGTGGCAGAGGGGGATCTGACGAAGGATGAAATTTGTCTTTACTCTAAGAATGAGTTCAGCAGTCTGGCCGATGCCTTTAATGTAATGAGTAATAATCTAAAAGATATTATTGGGAAGGTTGTCAATGTGACTTCGGAAATAGCCAATGCTGTAAAGGTTGCGGAAAGTACCTCGCAAAACAGTATGCAGAGCAGTATGGAGATTACACAATCCACAGAGGACATCAGCAGAGTAATGCATGAACAGGCCGAGGAAATAGAGGCAATCATGAATCAAATGCAGGATATGAAAGAGGTGTCTCTGCAGATCTCAGAAGATATTGAAAAAATTGATGTGAGAACTCGGGAATCCAGAGAAAAGGCAGAAGAGGGAAATACCAGTATTGCTGCTTTTGTAGAACAGCTTAAGCAGGTGAACCATACTGTATCTGAGATTGCAGATACAGCAGAAAAATTTGGAAGCAGTACAGAAGAAATGAATCAGATTCTGAACGGCATTTCTGATATCTCACAGCAGACAAAACTGCTTTCACTAAATGCATCCATAGAAGCAGCCCGTGCAGGTGAGGCAGGGCGCGGTTTTGCTGTTGTGGCAGAAGAAATCAACAATCTGGCTGAAAAGACAGTCGAACTCGTTGAATCAATCTCAAATATTATTGATGAACTTCAGCTTTCCATGAAGGAAATGACAAGCAGAATGGAGCTTGGACTGAAACAGCTTGACAGAGGAAATACCATGGTTGCAGATACGCAGAATAAATTTGTAGATATTCTGACCGATGCCAGCCGGACCAGTGGAGAAATCGAAAGCGTACACCGGATGGCTGAAGTGCTTTCCGGTTGTGCAGTGAATGTCTCGGACAGTGTGATTGAAGTAAATGCTGCAATTGAAAAGAACACACAGATGATTGATCAGATCGTAACAATTGTAGAGAATCAGACGGAAAGCCAGAAGGAACTCAGCAACAAGGTTCAAATTCTTGATAGCCTTGCACGTAACCTTGGTGATACGACATCCAAATTTCAAATAGAAAGTCCTACTGTCTCATCTGAAGCTGATACTGCTTTGGAGTGATACGTTTGTAGCGTTTGAAAAGCTTAATGTAGTAACTGCAATCATTAAAGCCACAATCATAGGCGATTAAGGTGATCGGGAAATCTGTAGTGCAGAGCAGAAAGCAGGAACGCTCAATGCGATAATAGTTCAGATAATCCATAGGGGTTCTGTGAACAATTGTTTGAAAATAACGGCAGAAGTATTTAGCTGACATGCCGGATATTTGAGAAAGCTGTTGCAGGGTAATATTGGAGGCATAATTATTTTCAATGAACTCAAATACAGACTTCAACTGTTTGGTATGCTTGTAGGTTGAGCCGTGCCCGGTGGAATTCGTAGAATAATGATTTTCGGAATAAATCAGTCCCAAAAACTCAAACAGATAGCCGGTTACAAGCAGTTCATAACCAGAGGGCTGATTGGAGAATGCCGCAAAAAGCCTGTCAATGACAGACTGCAAGGAAGGTGTGCTATGGGTAATCAATGGATAAACCAGAATTTCCCGGTGCTTGATTTTCTTTAAATAACTGCGAAGAACATCCCCATGTAGGAATAGGACGTCCAGGTCAAATACCAGACACTCGTAAATACAGTTCATGGGGGTGCCGCCATGAATGACACCTTCAGGAATAAAGATACTCTCTCCTTTACAGGCTTTGATTTCAGTATCATCAAGAGTAAGGGAAAAGGACCCCTCAATAATCTTCACAATTTCAAATTCCTTGTGCCAATGAAAAGGCATTTCATAGCGTGGATGATTACAGTCGACATGATAAAAGGCAATGGGAAAATCACGGGTTCCATGTGGTTGTTCTTCATTGTAATTCAGATATAACATAAGGTCTCCTTTAGGAATAAAGATAAGGTGAATATTGTTATATATTATGCTATTATAGCACAATTAGTTTTGTAAATCGAGTGATATTATTATATTATCACAAGAATTTATATTAAGTGTAAATTTATTAAAGGAGGTATTTCAAATGGCAAAGAACAGATTGATTGGAGACTACCCGGTAATTGGTATCAGACCAACTATTGACGGAAGAAGAGGTTACTTAAAGGTAAGGGAATCCTTGGAAGAGCAGACTATGAATATGGCTAAATCAGCTGCAAAGCTCTTCACAGATAATCTTAGGTATTCTAACGGTGAGCCGGTAAAGGTTGTGATTGCTGATACAACAATCGGACGAGTAGGAGAAGCAGCAGCATGCGCAGAAAAATTTAAAAAGGAAGGTGTTGCAATCACCCTTACAGTAACACCTTGCTGGTGCTACGGTGCGGAGACAATGGACATGGATCCCATGACAATCAAGGGGGTATGGGGATTTAATGGAACAGAAAGACCGGGAGCTGTTTACCTGGCAAGTGTTCTTGCTACACATGCACAGAAGGGGCTTCCTGCTTTTGGAATTTATGGACATGATGTACAGAATGCAGATGCAACAGATATTCCTGCCGATGTAGAGGAAAAACTTTTAAGATTCGGACGAGCAGCAGTAGCAGCAGCGAGTATGCGAGGAAAATCATATCTGCAAATCGGTTCTATTTGTATGGGTATCGGCGGTTCCATTATTGATCCTTCTTTTATTGAAGAATATCTTGGAATGCGAGTAGAGTCTGTTGATGAGGTGGAGATCATCCGCAGAATGACGGAAGGTATCTATGATCAGGCAGAGTTTGAAAAGGCATTAAAGTGGACAAAAGAAAAATGTAAGGAAGGATTTGATAAGAATCCGCCCGAAATTCAGAAAACAGCCAAAGAAAAAGAGGAAGCATGGGAATTTGTCGTTAAGATGATGGTTATCATCAAAGATTTGATGAACGGAAATCCGAATCTGCCTAAAGGCTGTGAAGAGGAAATGGTTGGTCACAATGCTATTGCAGCAGGTTTCCAGGGACAGAGACAGTGGACTGATTTCTATCCGAACTGCGACTTTGCAGAAGCACTTTTAAATACTTCTTTTGACTGGAATGGTGCAAGAGAGCCTTATATCCTTGCAACAGAAAATGATGTTTTAAATGGGCTTGGAATGCTGTTTATGAAACTTTTGACAAATAAAGCGCAGATTTTTGCAGATGTGCGTACATATTGGAGCCCTGAGGCTGTTAAGGAAGCTACCGGATATGAAATCGAAGGTGTTGCAAAAGAGGCAGGTGGTTTCATCCATCTGATCAATTCCGGAGCAGCATGCCTTGATGCAAACGGCCAGGCTAGGGATGCAGATGGTAACCAGGTAATGAAGGCATGGTATGATGTTACCAAAGAAGATCAGGAAGCAATTTTGAAGGCAACCACTTGGAATGCAGCAGATTATGGATACTTTAGAGGGGGCGGCTATTCATCCCGTTTCCTGACGGATGCTGAAATGCCCGTTACCATGATCCGTTTGAATCTTGTGAAGGGCTTAGGACCTATGATCCAGATTGCTGAAGGATGGACGGTGAAGCTTCCTTTTGAGGTATCGGATGCACTCTGGAAAAGAACAGATTATACATGGCCATGTACATGGTTTGCACCCAGAACTACCGGAGAAGGTGCGTTTAAGACAGCCTACGATGTTATGAATAACTGGGGGGCAAATCATGGTGCAATCAGCTACGGACATATCGGTGCAGATTTGATTACCATGTGTTCAATCCTTCGTATTCCTGTGGCTATGCACAATGTACCTGAAGAAAAAATATTCAGACCTGCAGCATGGAATGCTTTTGGTATGGATAAGGAAAGCCAGGACTACAGAGCATGTCAGAACTATGGACCTATGTATAAATAAAAACGGAGATTAATTATGGAAGAAACGAGAGTATTGGCAATTGACTTTGGTGCATCAAGTGGCAGAGTGATGTTAGGAACCTATGACGGCAATAAAATTACAGCTAAAGAAATCCATCGTTTTTCCAATGATCCTGTTATTGTAAATGGCACCATGTATTGGGATGTGCTGAGATTATTCTATGAGGTAAAGCAGGGAATGATCAAGGCAAAGGCCTATGGCAACATTGACAGTGTAGGTGTAGATACATGGGGAGTAGACTTTGGTCTGCTTGATGAGGCAGGATATTTGTTAGAAAATCCTGTGCATTACAGAGATAGTAGAACAGAGGGAATGCTGGAAAAGGGCTTTGAACTGATGCCGCGTGAAGAATTTTATCAGGCAACCGGTAACCAGTTTATGGAAATCAATACCGCTTTTCAGCTTCTCTCACTGAAGGAGCAGCGCCCGGAGCTTTTGAGCCGGGCGGACTGCCTTCTCTTAACACCGGATTTGTTCAATTACTTTTTATCCGGTGTCAAGAAGAGTGAGCGCTCCATCGTCTCTACCACACAGATGAGCAATCCCTATGAAATTGGATGGGCAAAAGAGGTAGTAAGTAAACTGGGAATCCCGGGGAAAATTTTGACAGAGGTGGTTCCCACAGGAACCGTTTTAGGACCGATTCTGCCCGAAATACAGGAGGAACTTGGCGTAAATCCGATGGATGTCATTGCAATTGCCGGGCATGATACGCAATGCGCACTGACAGCGGTGCCGAGTAAGGAAGATGATTTCATTTTTGTTAGCTGTGGAACCTGGTCTTTGTTTGGAACAGAGTTGGATACACCAATTGTTAATAAAAAGTCGGAAGAACTGAACGTTACAAATGAGACAGGAACAGAGGGCAAAACTTCCTTTTTGAAGAATATTATTGGGCTTTGGCTGATTCAGGAGAGCAGAAGACAGTGGATCAGAGAGGGCGAGGAATTTAGTTTCTCAGAATTAGAGAAAATGGCAGAGGAGGCAGAAAGCTTCCGTTGCTTTATTGATCCGGATGCACCGGAATTTGTCCCGGCTGGTAATGTGCCGGAAAGAATCCGTGAGTATTGCAGAAAAACCGGACAGAAGGTGCCTGAAACTAAGGGTCAGATTGTTCGTTGTATTAATGAGAGTCTTGCCCTGAAATATCGCTATTCGCTGGAAGAAATTAAGACATGTACAGGAAAAGAGTATCATGCAATCCATATGGTGGGTGGCGGAACGCAGAGTAGGCTTTTGTGCCAATTTACAGCGTATGCAAACGGAATTCCTGTTATTGCGGGGCCTGTTGAGGCTACCGTTTACGGAAATATTGCAATTCAGCTTATGGCAAAGGGTAAAATTGCAGATTTGAAAGAAGCAAGAAAGGTGGTTTCTGCATCGGAAGAGCCTGTAACCTATATGCCTGAAAACACCGGTGAATGGGACAAGGCGTATGAATTTTATAAAAATAATATCCTAAAAAGGGTGGATTAATTGTGGGGGTAATATATGGTGAAATGGGTTTATGCATTTGAAGAGGGAAATGCAGATATGCGTAACCTTCTGGGTGGAAAAGGAGCCAATCTGGCTGAAATGACGAATCTTGGCCTTCCGATCCCGCAGGGCTTTACGGTCACGACAGAGGCATGTACGGATTATTACGCACAAGGGAAACAGATTTCGGACGAAATCAAAGAACAGATCTTTGCCGCACTGTCCCAGCTGGAAGCAAAGCAGGGGAAAAAATTCGGAGATACGGAAAATCCGCTTCTGGTGTCAGTTCGTTCCGGCGCAAGGGCATCCATGCCGGGAATGATGGATACGATCCTGAATCTGGGTCTTACCGATGTGGCGGTTGAGGGCTTTGCAGCAAAGACCGGGAATCCGAGATTTGCCTATGATTCTTACCGGAGATTCATTCAGATGTTTTCAGACGTTGTCATGGAAATCCCCAAATCATTTTTTGAAAGAATCCTGGATGAGATGAAGGCAGCGAAGGGCGTTAAGTTCGATACAGACCTGACTGCGGAGGACCTGAAAGAGGTGATCGGCAGATTTAAGGCAGTCTATAAAGATAAGATGGGAGAAGACTTCCCGCAGGATCCCAAGGTGCAGCTGATGGAGGCAGTGAAGGCTGTATTCCGCTCCTGGGACAATGAAAGAGCCATCGTATACCGTCGTATGAATGATATCCCGGGCGATTGGGGAACCGCAGTTAACGTACAGGCTATGGTATTCGGGAATATGGGAAATACCTCAGGAACAGGTGTAGCGTTTACCCGCAATCCTTCAACCGGAGCAAAGGGCATCTATGGAGAGTATCTGATCAATGCCTAGGGAGAGGATGTGGTAGCCGGCATCAGAACACCCCAGCCGATCACAAAGCTGGAGGAGGATCTGCCCGAGTGCTATGCAAAGTTTATTGAGATTGCAAATAAACTGGAAGATCATTACCGCGATATGCAGGATATGGAGTTTACCATTGAAAACGGAAAGCTGTTCTTCCTGCAGACCAGAAACGGAAAGCGTACAGCCCAGGCAGCACTCCAGATAGCCTGTGACCTGGTGGATGAGGGCAAGATCACGCCTGAGGAGGCAGTGACTCGTATTGAGGCAAAATCATTAGACCAGCTTCTGCATCCCACCTTTGATCCGGAGGCGCTTAAGAACGGAAAGGTGATCGGACAGGCACTTCCCGCATCTCCGGGAGCAGCGGCAGGCAAGGTGTACTTTACCGCGCAGGAGGCAAAGGAAGCGCATGAAAAGGGAGAGAGAGTGATCCTAGTCCGTCTGGAAACCTCCCCTGAGGATATCGAGGGAATGCATGCGGCAGAGGGTATCCTGACCGTACGAGGCGGTATGACCTCCCACGCAGCAGTGGTGGCAAGAGGAATGGGAACCTGCTGTGTATCCGGCTGCGGCGACATTTCCATTAATGAAGATGACAAGGTGTTTGAGCTGGGCGGACATACTTACCATGAGGGAGACTATATCTCACTGGATGGTTCCACCGGCAAGATCTATGACGGAGATATTAAGACACAGGAGGCAACGATCAGCGGAAACTTCGGCCGCATCATGGCATGGGCGGATTCCTTCCGTAAATTGCAGGTTCGCACCAACGCGGATACTCCGGCTGATGCGGCAAATGCGGTGAAATACGGTGCAGAGGGAATCGGACTCTGCCGTACGGAGCATATGTTCTTTGAGCCTGACAGAATTCCTAAGATCCGTCAGATGATTCTCGCAAGAACCGTTCAGGAAAGAGAGAAAGCATTGAATGACCTGATTCCTTACCAGAAGGGTGACTTCAAGGGCTTATATGAAGTGATGGAGGGAAGACCTGTAACCATTCGTTTCCTTGATCCTCCGCTTCATGAGTTTGTTCCTACCGATCAGGGCGATATTGATGATCTGGCAGCTGAGATGATGATGACGGCAGAGCAGGTACAGGAGGTTTGTGACTCCCTTCACGAGTTCAATCCGATGATGGGGCACAGAGGTTGCCGTCTTGCGGTAACCTATCCTGAGATCGCAAGGATGCAGACCAGAGCCGTGATGGAAGCAGCCATCGAGGTGAAGGAAGAAAAAGGCTACGATATCGTTCCCGAAATCATGATTCCGTTAGTCGGTGAGAGGAAGGAACTGAAGTATGTGAAGGATGTGGTGGTTGAGACTGCAGAGCTGGTGAAGAAGGAAAAGAATTCCGATATCCAGTACCACATCGGCACGATGATCGAGATCCCGAGAGCAGCCCTGCTTGCAGATGAGATCGCACAGGAAGCTGAATTCTTCTCCTTCGGAACCAACGATCTGACCCAGATGACCTTTGGCTTCTCCAGAGATGATGCAGGAAAGTTCCTCGGGGATTATTACAAGAAGAAAATCTACGAGTCCGATCCTTTTGCAAGACTGGACCAGAGCGGTGTAGGCCAGCTGATCCAGATGGCGGTTGAGAAGGGACGGAAGACCAGACCTGACATCAAGCTGGGTATTTGCGGTGAGCATGGAGGAGATCCTTCATCCGTGGAATTTTGCCACAGGGCAGGACTGACCTATGTATCCTGTTCCCCGTTCAGAGTACCGATCGCAAGACTTGCGGCGGCACAGGCTGCTATCAGCGAGGCACGTTAATTGAGCCAACATGTTTTTTAGGAACTTTTGAGATCCCAAAGGATTTCATGAGGAAGAGCGGAAAGCTATATTATGGCGAACACCGTGCCTTCCGGTTCCCGGAAAAGCTTGAATTTA
>Ga0129315_1000385_pt1 | contig 39013 bp, 40 predicted proteins | sample Cm827metagenome_FD_94432 | JGI IMG/M metagenome (GOLD analysis project Ga0129315, IMG submission 94432) | Eastern black-and-white colobus group fecal microbial communities from Wisconsin, USA - Cm827 metagenome | ecosystem: Host-associated > Mammals > Digestive system > Large intestine > Fecal... | reverse complement strand
TATATTAATTAGAAATATATAAAATAAATGGATAGCATTATATTCTCTAAATACTATCCTTCTATAATTCAAATTTTATTTAGTTAATGCTTTTTAAGGCTTCAGCAATATATCCTTTATTTTCATCTAAAATTCTCTTTGCTTCATCTTTATTTAAATTTGAAAGAATCATAAATATTGAAAGCTTAACATCAAAATCAGTAGCTTCTAATGCCTTTTCAGCTTCTTCTCTTTCTACTCCTGTTGCTTCACAAACTATTTTTTTTGCTCTTTCTACTAATTTTTCATTACTTGCTCTTACATCAACCATTAAGTTTCCATAAACTTTACCAAGCTTTATCATAGTTCCTGTTGATAGCATATTTAAAACTAATTTTTGTGCTGTACCAGATTTTAATCTTGTTGAGCCAGTTACAACTTCTGCACCTACTACTGGTGCTATTGAAATCTTAGCAGCCTTTGCAACTTCTGAATTTGCATTGCAAGTTATTGATACAGTTAATGCACCTATTTTATCAGCATAATTTAAGCCACCAATTACATAAGGTGTTCTTCCTGAGGCTGCTAATCCAACTACAGTATCATTTTCACTTAAAGATATATTTTTCAAATCTTCCATTGCTAGTTCCTTAGAATCTTCTGCTCCTTCTTTAGCTCTAAAAATTGCTTCATGTCCTCCAGCAATTATTCCTTTAACTAATTCTTCTGAAACTCCATAAGTTGGTGGGCACTCTGATGCATCTAATATTCCTAATCTTCCTGAAGTACCAGCCCCTATATAAATAAGTCTTCCTCCTCTATGGATTCTTTTCACTATTCCATCTATGGCCTCAGCTATCTTTGGTAATTCTTCTTCAACTGCAAATGCAACTTTTTTGTCTTCAGAATTTATTATTTTTACCATCTCTAAAGTTGAAACTTTATCTATATTTAGTGAATTTTCATTTCTACTTTCTGTTGTTAGCTTTTCTAAATCTATTTTTTTCATATAAATACCTCCGAACACTTATAGCTTATATTCTAAAAAGCTGTTACATTATAATAGTATCACAATTGAAATATCATTTCAATAATAATAGCATTTTTTTGAATTATATTTCAATCTTTCTTTAAAATTCTGTAATATTATTTAGTATGCCCTTATATTTTTAATAAAAAAGAAGCTTAGTCTATATTTTCCTAAGCTTCCTTAATTAATTTATTATTTTAATTTTTATAACTATTATATATTGTGAAATTTCGTTTCAACTAACTTTTATTGAATATCTCTTAAAGCTTCAGCAATATACCCTCTGTTCTCATCTAAAATTTTTTGTGCTTCATCTTTATTTAATTTTGATAGAATCATAAATATTGCAAGCTTCACTTGAAAATTAGTCTCCTTTAAAGTATTTTCAGCTTCTTCCCTTGTTACACCTGTGGCTTCACAAACTATCCTCTTTGCTCTTTCTACTGATTTCTCATTTGTTACTTGTAAATCTACCATTAAATTTTCATACACCTTACCTAGTTTTATCATTACTCCTGTTGATAACATATTTAAAACTAGTTTTTGTGCTGTACCAGCCTTTAATCTTGTTGATCCTGTTATAACTTCTGGTCCAACTACAGTTACTATTGAAATCTTGGAAATCTTCTCCATCACAGTATTTTCATTACAAACTACAGATATAGTTAATGCACCTATTTCATTTCCATAGTTTAATGCACTTACTACATATGGAGTTATACCTGAAGCTGCAACTCCAACTATAACATCATTTTTATTTAAAGCCTTACTTTTTAACTCTTCTACTGATGCTTCTTTTGAATCCTCTTCATATTCTTTCCCTGTAAATATAGCTTCTTTACCACCTGCAATTATAGCTTGCACTAATTCCTCTGAAACTCCATAAGTTGGTGGACATTCCGATGCATCTAATATTCCTAACCTTCCTGAACTGCCAGCTCCTACATATATAATCCTTCCTCCCTTATTGATTCTATTTACAATTTCATCTATAACTTCTGCAATCTTTGGTAACTCTCTTTCAACTGCTATTGCTACTTTCTTATCTTCATCATTAATTTTTTTTACCATTTCTAAGGTTGAAACCTTATCTATATCTAAAGTATTCCCATTTCTTTTTTCTGTAGTTAACTTTTCCAAATTAATTTTTTCCATATAAACACCTCCCAAAAATTGATTTTATACTATATATACCCTATACCTTTATATTATCACTACTAAAATTCCATTTCAAATATAATGCTATTCTTTACATATAGCTAAAATCCTTTAAGAAGCTAGTAGTTCCTACTGCCAAGCCTACAACAAACTTTCGCCGTCAAGTTTTTGCCAACTCTGGGCATACTAAAAAAGAAGCTTAGTCTATATTTTCCTAAGCTTCCTTAATTAATTTATTATTTTAAGTATTATAACTATTATATATTATGAAATTATATTTCAAATTATACATTATAGAAATGCGTAAATAATTTAATAGTGTATTCATTATCCTTAACAGCTGCAAGTTCTCTAATTGAATGCATTGAAAGTAATGGTGCTCCCATATCCATAACTGGAATAGTTAATAATGATGATGTTATTGGTCCTATAGTAGTTCCACCTCTTACATCAGATCTATTAAAGAATTTTTGGTATGGAACTTCTGCTGAATTACAAAGTCCTTCAAATATAGCTGCATTATAACTATCTGTACTATAGCTACCTGATGCTGCTGTTTTTAATACTGGACCCTTACCTAATACTGGTCTATTAGTTGGATCGTGTTTCTCTTCCACATTTGGATGAACAGCATGAGCTAAGTCTGCAGAAATCATTAATGAATTTGCTAAAGCTCTATGAAGTCCTTCTCTATCCTTTCCTAAGGCTAAAGTTATTCTTTCTAATATATTTAATAATAAAGCTGAATTTGCTCCTTGTGCAGTTAAGCTTCCTATTTCTTCATTATCCATACATACCATAACCTTAGTTGCTTTATTAGGTTTGCTTTCTACTAATGCTTGTATTCCTGCATAAACCATCCACATATCATCTAATCTTCCAGCTGAAATAAATTCTTCATTTAAGCCTATAACAGCTCCCTTTTCAATTTCATAAAGTCCTAAATCAAAACCTAGTATATCAGCTGCAGAAACCTTTAATTCTTCTGCTAATACCTTAACTAAGTATCCATCCTTTTCAAACTTTTCATTTATAAGACTTAATAAAGGTAATGTATCCTTTTGTCTGTTTACATTTAATCCTTCATTTACGTTTCTATTCATATGAATAGCAAGGCTTGGTATTATTAATAATGGTTTATTTATATTTACAAGTTTAATTTCTGGCTTTAATGGTGAGCTTCCCTTTAAAGTAACCTTACCTGCAATACCCAAAGGTCTATCAAACCAAGTATATAAAATTGGTCCTCCATAAACTTCAGTATTTAATTTTAAGTAAGTTCCTTCTGAAATCATTTCTGGATTTGCTTTAATTCTAAATCCTGGTGAATCTGTATGAGCTCCAATTAATTTAAAACCATCTTCTTCAATATCACCATTTCCAATAGTAAAGGCAATAAGAGCTGAATCGTTTTTTATAACATAATACTTACCGTCCTTTTGTAAGTTCCACTTATCACTTTCTTTTACTTCAGTAAATCCATTCAAATCTAATCTCTCTTTAATAGTTTTTACAGAGTGATGTGCTGTTGGACTTTTATATAAAAAGTCAATTAAATCTAATGCTAAATTCTTTTCCATTTGTATCCTCCTAGATATTTTATTTTTATTATATCATATAAAAAGGGATATAAATATCATATTCATTGCGACCTCGTAAACTCCAAGTCGTCTTCATATGATATTTTTAATATATATGTTATTTATAAGGTAAACTTTTTATAATTGAAATTACTATTCTTTGGTATATAATTAATTTATGTCCTTTATAACAATATAATATTAATAATTAAAGTATGAAGGCTTAAGTTTTATAATATTAAAAAACTGCATATAAATAATTATTAGATAAAATAATATAACTTATGTAATCAATAAAATAAATATTTTCTATAAACAGGAGTGATAGTATGCTTTCTAAATTCTTAGTTAATAGCTTTATTAAAAATAATGAAGATATTAAAAATCCTAAAGTCCGTAATGCTTATGGAACTTTAGGTGGTATAGTTGGAATCGTTATTAATTTTATTTTATTTTTAATTAAATTCTTTGTAGGTATGCTAGTTGGATCTATAGCAATTTCTGCTGATGCATTTAATAATTTATCAGATGCTGGATCCTCTGTAATTACTATAATTGGATTCAAAATGGCAAGTAAACCTGCTGATGCTGAGCATCCCTTTGGCCATGGAAGAATAGAATATTTATCTGCACTTATAGTTGCATTTTTAGTAATGCTTGTAGGCGTTCAATTTATTAAATCTTCTGTAGAAAGAATTTTAAATCCTACAACAATAACCTTTGAAATTATACCTTTTATCCTTTTATTAATTTCTATTGGATTTAAAGTATGGTTATCAACCTTTAATAAATTTGTAGGTAATAAAATTAATTCATCAGCCTTAAAGGCAGCAGCTACAGATGCTCTAGGAGATGTATTTACTTCAAGTACTGTTGTAATTTCTTTCTTACTTGCAAAATTTACAACCTTCCCACTAGATGGGTATATTGGTGTTTTCGTAGCACTAGCAATATTATATGCTGGATTTGGTTTAGTTAAGGAAACTTTAAATCCATTACTTGGTGAAGCTCCCGATCCTGAACTTGTAAATGAAATATGTGAAAAGGTATTATCTTATCCTCTTATTTCTGGAGTTCATGACCTTATAATTCATAATTATGGTCCAGGAAGAATTATAGCTTCATTACATGCTGAAATACCTGCTGATAAAGATATAATGGAAATTCATAATGTAATAGATAGGGTTGAAAGAGAACTATCAAAGGATTTAAACATACATTTAGTAATTCATATGGATCCTATTTGTGTTATTACAGATGAAATTAAGGAAACCTGGGATTACGTTGAAACTGTCCTTAGAAAATATCCTGTAATTAAATCCATGCATGACTTTAGAATAGTTGGTGAAGGGGATACTAAAAATCTTATATTTGATATAGTTGTTTCACCTTCAATTTCAGGACATAGAAAAGAAAAAGAAAAGATGCTTAGTGATATTAAGAACTCAATTCATGCTGAGCATCCTCAATATAATTGTGTAATTACAGTAGACTACGACTACATGGAGTAGTTAGAGTGTAAACAATATGTTGCTTGCTCCGTCGACTTCGCTCCAAGTCGCCACAACATATTGTTGACACTCTTTCAGTACTAAGGGAAATAACTCCTCAATACTTCGGAGTTATGAAAATGTTAGTGTTATTACTGTATGAGCTCTTTTAACTTATATAAGAATTTCTACTCTCCGTCGCAAGCTCCAAGTCGACGCAACATAGTGTTGAAACTCTTTCAGCACTAAAGGAAATGGCTCCCACTTCTAGATATTATTTTTCTTTAAAATCTATACACTGTTCACTTCAAAGTAATATTAATTTTACTACAGTGATTTATAATTTAATATTGAAATCCATTAAAACAAAATAGAATTAAATTAAATAATCCATGTGCAATCATTGCTCTGATAATAAATCTTTTTTTCTTTGAAGTAATGTTAAAGCTAATCCAAACACAAATGAAAGTAATAAGGTGCTAAAATACCACTTACAAATTCATGAGAAGTCAATTTTCTAATTTTTGTATTTAGTATCCTTCTTTATTAAAGTTGCAGTAATAATATTCCATTTTATTCCTCTGTATATATTCTACATAATTATGGTATAATTCTAAAGTGTTATTTAGAAATACCGTAGTGGATGGCTACGGGGGTTTTGAACATTTTATCCCCTTGGACTATTGGTGAATATTTCATCATGGTTAGGGGGTGGTATTGGATATGATAGAATTAATTATAAAAAGCTGTGTTTCTGTTTATATTGTTAAATTAGTTTTAAAACATAATCTTTTTGTATCTAAGTTAATAATTAAGATTAAATTTATTGGTCTTCACATAGAACTTAATGGCAAAGAGAAAAAGCACCCATCCCACAAAGAATAGTGCTTTTAACTCTTAAATTCATATCACAAATTTATCCAATAGCCCTAAAACAAAACAAATGCTCTAAGGATTGCTTAGTGTTGGCCCACTAAGCTTTTCTTATTTATATTATATCAAATTTTAATAAAAAATAAACATATATATTCTTTATTAAAAATATTTACTATTTTCCAATTTAATCCTATAACTTATTTATATTAAAATTCTTAAGTTTTTAATAAGTAATTATCCAGATTATCACATTGTATATCTAATTTTCTCCATATACAACTAATAAATGTTCTTTCACCTATGATATATATTTTCTTATTTTCTAAATTATAATTATCTATAGTTTTAAAGTTCTCTTCTTTTATTAAATCTAATTCAGTAGTATTAGGATTATCATTTGGAATTTCCTTAAATCCATTTATCCATAGAACAGCATTTTCCTTTATATACTTCATTTTCAAATACTTCCTTTATTTTTATAATTTATACATTAGTTCTAATAACTTATTGATTATATTCATTTCTAGAAATATTATAGTACAAAGCATTAACTTCCATGTTATCTAAGGATTTTAATATTTCTTTTTTTGTAAATTTATATTTAAATCCACATTTTTCATTAACCCTTTTAGAATTACTATTGAAATCAAAATGACCACACCATATTAAGTCTAAATTCATTTCCATAAAGCCATAATTAATTAATGCTTTTACTGCTTCTGGAACATATCCATTTCCCCAGTAATTAGGATTTAGCACATAACCAATTTCTCTCTGTTTTAAAGCTTTCAAAGAAGAATCTGGCTTTCTTTTATGTAATCCTATTCCTCCAATTACCTTGTTTTCTTCCTTTAGTACTATAGCATAAGAATCATTATTTTTTATGAACATCTTTATTGTTTCTTTGCTTTCCTCTTCTGATTTATGTGGCTTCCATCCAGCTCTTGGTCCTACTAATTCACTTTTAGAATATTCATATAAATCTTTACTATCACTAAGCTGCCAAGGTCTTAATATCAATCTTCTTGTTATTATATCTCTCATTTTACCCTCTCCCTTATATATCTCTTAGCATTTCTAATTTATAATTATTTTTTTGAATATATATAAGTAAATATTATTCTGCCTAATCCCATACAAATGATAACTATTAAGTTAAAGATAAGAATAATTCCCAATATATTTTTAGGTAATTCTAATAAATATTTAAAATAAAAGATAGCTATAATTACTCCTAAGAAAAAATTAACTGGTCTTAACTTAGGATTTATTTCGGCAATTCCCTTCATATCACTAACTAAATATATATTTCCAAGAACTAAATAAGTAATTATTTCTACTAAATTTAAAGAAATAAATTGATGTATAAATAAATTTATATAACTATTATTTATAGAGAATTGTGAAATTAGTATAAATCCTAATATTGAAAATATAAAATTTGCTATAATCCCACCATAAGAAATTAATAAATTTTCTTTATCTGATAACTCTCCTGCCTTTTCTTCATCTACAGGCCTTGGTGTAGAAAAGAATAGATATGGCTTTACAGTAACCTTCATCCAATTATCCTTACAACCATATTTCCAATATAAAAATGAATGTCCCCATTCATGAAATAAAATAACTATGTATAAAGCAAAATAACTAATAAGAATCTTAAGCAATAACTCCATTTTATCCTCCTATAATTTAATCTTTTTATAATATATATATTAAATTCACATTTTAACTCTTATATAACAGTTCAATTTAATAATTATATTAAAGCTTTAATGACATTTTATTATTTAATTATAATATAGATATTCTAAGTATGGTATACTTTTCAAGTTATATTTCATAATGAAATTTCTCTAAGATAAACCTATTATATCTGCAACCTATTATGTAATTAACTATTTTCATAAAAATTTGATCTTATGATATCAATTATAATATAAAAAGTTCACTTTCTTGTTACTTTCTTTGTTAGTATAACAGGAGTGAACTTTTATTAATTTTAATTTAATTATAATATTTAAAGGTATATTAAGTATGTAAATATTCCTGCAGTTCCTATAAGAATAATAAAATCAATAATTACCAATTTATATTCTTTCTTTATAGCTGATATTATAAGTGTAATAATGCTTAATCCCATATTTATTAAAGCTAAATAAACATTAGTGAATAATCCTCTAATAAATATAGATTCTAATATATACATTGCTGTAACTATAAATAGGATACTATGTGTTATCTTAATGCTATTACTTTTACTAAAAAAACTGTTTTCACTCATGATATTTCACCACCTTATATAAATTACTTAGTTTATATTATAAATAAATATAAAGTTCTGTTATATTTATCTTTCTGTAATTATACAATAAAAAACAATATTTTTATTAATTATATACTATTCCTTATCTACCAAATGTATTTAGTAATGCATGTGCTAACATTGAAGAATACACATTTTTATTTTTGTATCTAAAAAAGCCTACAGCAGCTCCAAATAATAGACCAGTTATTACCTTCCAAAACATTATATTTAATATATTGGCATTTGGTGATATTATACTAGCTCTCCACATTACTGAATCAATATATCCTAGATGCCATATTCCAAATATGAGAGTTGAAATTATATATGCCCACAAATCATTTTTTATATTGCTAATTTTCTTATAAATATAGCCTCTAAATATTATTTCTTCAAATATAACAGTAATAATTGATCCATATATTAAGCTTAATATATCATATAATGAATAACTTTTTGTAATTATTGGCGTTGTAAAAATAATTGTAAATAATATTATTGAGGTTACCAGATACTTCCAATTAAAATTCTTAGGAAAAATATCTAATTTAAGTTGTTTCTTCTTTATGACAATAATGCTAAATATAATTATTATAATCATATATATTGATGAAACTATAACATCTGTCATAAAATTTTTATCTAAGAAAAGAAAAGCTAAGGTTTTAAAGCTGAACCTTCCTATCTGTAATGCAATTAAACACAATATTATATTAATTATCTTCTTCATATATAATAACCTCCAAATCCCACTATCTATATATATTATTTTACTCCTAATTATATTTTAGTGTAAAATTAACTTAAAGAATCTAATAAATGGTATAAATGCGGAAGAGAGTAATTCAAGGAAATATTCATAGATTCTTACTTATTACAAAGAAAAAATAATTATCTAAATACAATTAAAATCTTATAATATAAGAAATAAATTTTACACTATGGAGAAGATAATATGGAGTTTAATGAAAAATTAAAGGAATTAAGAAAACAACATAATATGACACAAGAACAACTAGCAGAAAAGCTATATGTTTCAAGAACAGCTATTTCAAAATGGGAAAGCGGAAAAGGTTATCCAAATATTGAATCCCTAAAAAATATCTCTAAAGCTTTTTCAGTTTCAATAGATGAATTGCTTTCAAATAATGAATTACTTCAAGTTGCTGAAAGTGAAAATAAATCAAATATAAGCAAGCTATCTAGCCTTATATTTGGAATATTAGATTTAATGGCTCTTGCTTATATCTTTTTGCCCTTCTATGGACAAGAGATTGATGGGTATATTTATTCTGTAAACTTACTTCAATATACTGATGCTCCTATTTCAATTCGTATTATTTATTATACTTTAATTATTTCAATGTCTTTGATAGGAGCTACAGAAATAATATTACAATTTTTTGATGATAAAAAGAAGTTTAGCATATTAAAATCTGTATCAATTACATGGCACTCATTATCCATAATTTTTTTTGCAGCTTCTCGTCAGCCCTATGTAACAATATTTCTCTTTCTATTCTTAATGCCTAAGATGGCACTATTAATTAAAAATAGTAAATAGTAATTACCTTCTAAAGCCTTTAAAAAAGCCATTGACACTATAAGTGTCATGGCTTTTTTCTTGTTGTGATAATAGGTTTCTTGTGCTTTTTATACTGTGATCTAATAATTAAATTATAACTTGTACTGAAGTTAAAAAAAAATTGAAAGGAAGTATAGATATGGAATATGTTATTGAAACAAAAAATCTAACAAAAAAATATGGCAATTCTACTGTTGTTGATAATATAAATCTTCATGTTCCCAAGGGTAAAATTTATGGATTACTTGGTAGAAATGGAGCTGGAAAAACAACAACAATGAAAATGATGCTAAAACTTATTAAAGTTACAAATGGAAATATTAATTTATTTGGAGAGGATTTTAGAAATAACAATCTTTATAAAAAAATAGGCTCAATTATTGAAACTCCTGGTTTTTATCAAAATCTTACTGCTAGAGATAATTTAAATATATTAGCTAAATTACATGGTAATATTTCTAAAAAAGAAGTTCAAGAAGCCCTTGAAATTGTTGGACTCCACACAGAAGAAAAAAAGACCTTCTCTAATTTTTCTTTAGGGATGAAGCAAAGACTTGGTATTGCTGCTGCTATTATGCATAACCCAGAGCTTCTTATTTTAGATGAACCAATAAATGGACTTGATCCAATAGGAATATCAAAAATCCGTTCCTTTTTATTAAAGCTAAGTCATGAAAAAGGGATTACTATTTTTATATCAAGTCATGTTTTAAGTGAAATAGAACAAATTGCAGATGTTATTGGTGTTATGAATAATGGAAAATTAATTGAAGAAGTTAATATCTTAGAATTACAAGATAAACTAAAACATTATATTGAAATAACAGTATCAGATACTAAATCAGCAGAAAAGATATTGAAAGATAACTTTTCTATTAAGGATTACTCTATTATTGATAATAATATCTATATTTATGATAGTAATAAAAGTATAAGTGATATAAATAGGTCCTTAGTTCAAAATGGTATCTCTGTTACTAAGCTTAATCCTTGCAAAGAAACCTTAGAAGCTTATTTTGAAAACTTAATTGGAGGTGGGGGTATTGCTTAACCTTATATCTTGTGAAATGAAAAAGCTAAAGAATTCAAAAATTATTATTTTATGCATTATTGGAGCCTTTGCTGTACCAGCTATGATGCTAATAGAAGCTATTCAAACTCATTTTGAATATCCTGAGCGTATTTTTACTCTTAGTGATATTTATGATAATAGTCTTTTATATGCCATGCTACTTATGAATATGATGATTTGTGTTGCTATAATTAGTTATATCTTTAGCCGAGAGTACTTAGATAACACTTTAAAAACAGTATTGCCTATTCCTATTTCAAGAGTAAAGCTACTTATAGGTAAATATGCTGTTACATTACTTTTAACCTTACTTATTAATATAATTACTTGGGCTGGAATTTTATTATTCTCTGGAATTTATCATAGTATATTTACTATTAGTGAGTTTAGCCTTACCGTATCCCTTAATTGGTTAATGAAATTCCTATATAGTGGTGTTTTTATATTTTTCACAGCTACTCCCTTTTCCTATTTAGCAATGAAAACAAAGGGCTTTGTTGCTCCTATGGTTATTTCAGCAGCTATAGTAATGGGAAGTGCTGCAATAAGTAACCAAAATCTTGCTGCTCTTTATCCTTGGACTGCTACATTCTTTCTTGTTAAAGGCTCTCTTACTTCCAAAGGATATCCTATTTTATTATCAATTATAATCATCCTTTTTATTTCACTATTAGGATTTTTAGCAACCTTTAAATATTTTTCTAATGAGGATTTAAAATAAAATATTTGTGATAATTATTATCAATTTTTATAGTTGTTGAATATAAATTTTTATTTACCTATAATGAAATTAGAGGTATAGAGATTAACTTTTATGAATTGGAGAGGATAATATATGTATCATGGAAGATTTAAAGGAACCCATTATGAGGCAGGCTATAAGTGGGGTGCATTACTTAATAAGAATGGAAAGAAGTTAGATAATTGCCCTACATATCATGTTGGTGAAGAAAGAATTCAATTTGGCCGAGACTGCATGGCAATATTTGAAGAATTATATCCTGAAATAGTTGATGAAATTAGAGGAATTGCTGAAGGAAATGAAATTTCCTTTGAGTACTTATGTGGAATGCTATTTAGTATGTATTGCTTTAAATTTGATAATAAGTGTACTTCCTTTGCCATCAGTAATGGGGATGAAATTTTATTTGCAAGAAATAGTGATTTTTTAGTACATTTAGAGAAGCTATATATGAACTGTCTTTATAATTTAGATAATTGTTATTCCTTTAATGGAAATACTACCGCCTTCGTTCAAATGGAGGATGGTGTTAATGAAGAAGGACTTGCTGTAGGCTTAACCTTTATATACCCTAAGATATGGAAACCTGGCTTTAATGCTGGAATCCTTGTTAGATATCTTCTTGAAAAATGTAAAACTACTGCTGAGGCAATTGAAGCTCTTAAGACTATTCCAATTGCATCACAACAAACTATTACCCTTGCAGATAAAACTGGTGATATAGCTGTAGTAGAATGTAATTGTGAAAAGGTTGTTGTAATAACTCCAAGAGATGGAGAATACTTTGTTGCTACTGCAAATAGCTTTAATAGTAGTGAAATGTATGAATATAGGAATACAGAAATAGATGATTGGCGTTCACAGGATAGATATGAAACTGCTAGAGATGCTTTAGTAAATAATCCTGATAAATATTCAGTAGATTTTGCTATGGATATATTAAGTGGTAAATATGGTTTTATGTGTCAGTATAATAGAAAGACTAATGCTGATACTGTTTGGTCTGTTGTGTATGACTTAACCCGCAATAAAATTTGGAGAGTTGAAGGCAATCCAAGCCGTAAAAAATTCAAAGAAGATATACGTTTTAAAATTAAATAAAATATAGGAGCTGTCGCAACAGCTCCTATATTTTATTTAATTTTATTAATTATTGTTTACTATTGTATTGTAAAATTCTTTATTAACTTCATATCCTGCATTTATATATGCAAGAAGGCATGCTCCAAGGTCTGGAGATAGTATAGGTTCTATTAATTGAACATTTAAGTTCTCTAACATGCTTCTTAAAGGATTAAGTATTAATTCCCCACTTTTAAAAACCCCACCTGTATAGGATACTTTTACTTGTTCTTTACCAAAATTTCTTAATAATGTTTTTATCATTTCAGTAATTTCAACAGCAGCTTCATTAAATATTGACATTGCTGCCTCATCACCTAATTTAGCTGCTTCTGAACAGATTCTAGACAGCTTTGCTATTTCACTTCTATCACCTTTTATCTTATCATTTACATAAGATATTATTTCAGCATCTTTACTTAGAGATAAGTTATTTTTTATTAATTCGTATAAGGCTGCTTTTTCTACACGTCCATCGCTTTCTTTACTAAATAAGGCTATAGTCTTTTTCCCTATCCAATATGCTGAAGCTTCATCACCTACTGTATATCCCCAGCCTCCACATCTTATAATTTCATTATTTTTTAAGGCTAAAGCTATAGAGCCAGTTCCAGCTACTATATTAATTCCATCTTCACCAGCTAAAGCCCCTGCTATTGCAACTCTTACATCACTTACTAAATCATATTTAATATCCTTAAATACTTTCTCTACTATTTCTGCTATTTTTTCTGCAATTTCTTTTACAATCCCATACCCAGCTAAACCTAAAGTTACTCTTTCAATATCTTCATAAGAAATATTATTATTAGTTATGATTTCTTCTAATCCTTCTCTAAGAAGCTTTTCTAAATTATCAAAGCCTATTTGAGTAGGATGTGAAGGCCCTTTAATAACTCTACTAATAACATTTCCATCTTTATTTATTAAAGTGAAACAAGTTTTAGTTCCTCCACCATCAACACCTAAAAAATACATAAACTTCACCTTACTTAATTAAATTAAAATTGAATTTTTGCCATGGTCTAATATAATCTAAAATAAATATTTCTTCTTCCTTAATATGTCCAACTACATTAGACTTACCACTATTTACCATATCGCTTAAAGCTATTTGTAATTCTCCAGCATAGTGACCATATTCACTACTTTCAATTACTACATCTCCTCTTTTTATAATTTCAGGAGCATTAAATAATTTGAAATTATGTCCTTTAAATTTAACTCTGCTTTGAGTTGATCTAATTAAATTATCTGAGAAATCTCCTCTATTAAAATGCATTTCTTCAAATAATATCTTTTGTTCAATTTCAGGAACTCCATCTACAAGTTGTAAATCAAAAGTTACCATATCTTTTCTCATAGATCCTAGCTTTTTCATTTCATCTTCACTTGGATAGCAATTAGAAATTATAATATCATTTATATTTCCTAATGCTATTAAATGTTTAGCTTGTACCTCAACTGGTAAGTTTCTATGAAGCTCTAAAGTTGGTAACCCATCCGTTACTGGCCATGGTCCAAAGGTATTTTCATTTTGGCTAGTTATAAAGGCTGCTGTTCTAAGTCCATACTTATTAAATCTTTCAGTACACTTCATAAAATGATTAAAATTTAAACCACTATATCTATGTGGATAGAAATTATGACAAGCTATAAGATTCTCTTTATTTGGCATATAATCTATTATTGTATCTATATAATTAGTATTGCTACTCATATTAATTTCAATTTTAAGATCGTACTCATTAAAAGTCATTAAGGATTCTTCTGAACCTGTAAATCCCATATCTAATCTTAGGCCATCTGCTCCTATTTCTTTAAAGAAGCTTAAATCTTTATAACTAATGCCTAATTCATCAAAGACTCTAGGGCTTACATCTACTATAATTTCAAAGCCTTTTTCTTTAGCATAATCATTTATTTTCTTAAATTTATTTTTTATATTTTCTCTTGTGTCATCTACAGAAAGTAAGCAAGAAAATATTCTACTAAAGCCATATTTACTTGCTAAATCTATATAATTATAAATTAATTCATCACTTGTCTTTTCTGGATATATTGATATTCCTAGTTTTCCCATTGAAATCACCTCATACTTTAAAATAAAATCCTTATCTCAAATAAAAAATATAAACTTAATGAAAAAACTCCTTGCGGAGTTTCTAAATTAATTTATTGGTGTAATTTAAATTACACCAATAAATCTTTATTTTATATATACATTATTAGTTGTTATTTCCAACTAAGCTTTCTTCTAAAGCTTCGCCTTGTTCTTCTGCTAATAATTTCTTATCATACATTTTAACAAATGGATAGTATATTACTATTGATATTAAAATACAAACTATATTTAATACCGTTGCTCTCCAGTCTCCACCAGTTGCTAAGTAAGCTCCTATAGGTCCTGGTAATGTCCAAGGTGCTACGAGTATAACCCTATCTACTAAACCTGCTAGTGTAGCAAACCATGCTAATGTTCCTGTAACTAACGGAGTAATAATAAATGGTATAATTAATGTTGGATTTAATACTATTGGAGCACCAAATACTATTGGTTCATTAATATTAAATATTCCAGGTACTAATGAAACTCTTCCTATTTGCTTACCATAAGTTGATTTAGCAAAGAATGTTAAAGCTATAACTAAACCTATAGTACATCCTGATCCACCAATATATAAGAACCATTGATAGAACGGTTCTGCAGCTATTGCTGGTAAAGAAGCTCCTACAGCTGCTGCAGCTGAGTTTTGTTCTAATAATATTAACCATACTGGTCTTGCAATAGATCCAACTACTGATGCACCATGAATACCAAAGGACCAGAAGAAGTCTTGTAGTATAGCTAATATCCAAACACTTGGTAAGCTATCACTTGCAGATACAAGTGGTGCAACTAACTTTCCAATAAATCCATGCCAGTCAAAGCCTACATAATATGTTATTGAACCAATTAATAAAACTATAATTGCAGCTGGTGTTAATGCTTCAAAGCTTCTAGCAACAGATGCTGGAACTTGTTCAGGCATTGAAATCTTAAATCCACTCTTATTAGTAAATCTAAATATTTCAACTGCTAATATTGATACTATAATACCAACGAACATTCCGCCTCCGCCCATATTTGCCATAGGCATTTGGAAGCCTTGTGGTACACCTTGATACCATTTTAATAAATCTGGATTTCCTTTTACTATTTCCATAAGTTCAGGAGCTAAAGCTGCTGCACTCTTTGGAACTAAAGTTAATAAGAATGCTGCTGCAGATAATGTACCTCCAGTAACTCCATCTAGTTTATAAGATTTAGCTAAGCTATAACCTATACCCCAGCAAGCATATAATGTCATAATGTACATTGTCATTCTAAATGGTAATACTATAGTTGCTGCATTACCCTTTAAAAATTGGTAAAGCCCCCAGCTTTCTGGTAGTGGTGGGTTTCCAAGTATTAAGAAAAATGACCCAACAATGATTAATGGTAAAGTAGCTATAATACCGTCACGCACAGCACGTAAATGACGTTGCTCTGCTAGTTTTGCCATAGGCGTAGATAATTTTTTGTCTAAAAAATCGGCAAAATTACCCATAATTTAAAATTCCCCCTTAAAAATATATTTATTATATCGAAACTTATATCAGCTTATTTGCTTTCCATAAGTTCTTTAACTTGTTTAAATAGCTTTGGTCCACCTAATGGGCTATATGCTTGTGGTTGAATTAATGTACATGGTACATTAGCTTCATCAGCAAAAGCTTTTAAATATTCATAACGGTGTCTAATTTGTGGTGCTACCATAGCAGCATCATAACCAGCCTTAATTTCCTCTTCGAATTCTTGAGTACTTACGGCCTTAACATCCATTTCCACTCCATTTTTTTGTGCTTCTTTCTTTAAAGCATTTACTGCTATAGCACTTGACATCCCTTGTGAACAAACAAATAAAATTTTCATAAATAATACCTCCATTTTTTATTTAATTTTCAAACGTTTACTTAAGACTTATACGAGACTTATACGAAAAAATTTAAGTACTTCCATAAGTAAGATATAATTCCAAATGAAATTCCAAAAAATAAATAACTTAGCCAAAAGCCCTTACAAAATCCCTTTTTACTTTCAATAAAATATCTTACAAAAACTAGTGTCAAACTAGTTATAAAAGTATTCCCAATCATTACACTAAAATTAGTGCTTGCACCAAAACTTGTTAACAACATTGGGAAAAAAATATTCCCAACTATTGCTCCTAATAAAATAATTATTGCACTTTTAAAACTAAAGGTTGGTATATCATAGTCCGTTTTCTTTCCTTGTAACTGACTTACTGGAGAAACCTTCTTCATAAACCCAAATACCTCCTTTTATTAAATTTATTATCTTTCTGCTAACTTCTTATGAAGCTTAATTATGTGTTCAATTAATGTTTTTGCTTCTATTGCTGTCATTAAATGATCTTGGGCATGTACAAATAATACGGATACTTCTGTTTTTTCTCCTCTTGCTTCTGCTTGTATTATTCCAGTTTGTATTTTATGAGCTTCTTTTAAACATTCATCAGCTTCCTTTAATAATTCTTCTGATTTTTCAAAGTCTCCATTTTCAGCAGCTTCTAAAGCTTCATACGCTAGTCCCTTTGCTGTCCCACCTTGACTTATTATTTCAAATATTATTACTTCCATATTATCTTCCATAATTGATCCTCCTGATTCATTTGTAAATTTCCTTTTAGATACTCTTTATATTATATTATACACGTTTATAATTTTATTTCAATATTTTTTGTAATTTTTGAAATAAAATTTTAACATTATTTGCTTTATTGATAATTCCTCATATTTTGACTTGTTTATTTTATAATTTAATATAAAAATCTGCTATTATTAACAAATAAATTAAATTCATATATTTATATATTGTAATAAACTTTCAGTTCTTTAAACTTATTTAAATTAATTCTTCCTTCTATACTTTTATCCCTTGAATAAAGCTTTATTAAATCATTTATCCCTTCATAGACCCCCTTATATACACTTTCTACTAAGAGATTAGTCCCTTCACATACTAGGTCTTCTTCTTTAGTTTTTCTTCCTATATTAATTTTACTCATTCCCAAAACATATTTACTCTTAGGGTTTTCTAACCTTCTATCATCCTCCTTTAATTCATATTCCTTTATATCTCTTCCTATTCTATATAAGTAATATTCTAAATTGGAATACCCATTTAATTCTCCTAAAGAAATTGCTTTTAAATAATATTCTATAGCTTTTTCTTCATTTTCAAGTAAACCCTCTTCGCATAATTCTCCTAAGATAACATATGCCTTTCCTTCATCTAATTTAAGAAGTTCATTTATATATTTATTACCTTCATCTATTGATGCCTCAACACCTATACCTTTGTAATAATAAGATATTAGCTTTAAGTTACCTTCAACTATATCTATTTTTCTTAAAAATAATGCTCCTTCAAAAGCTTTTAAATGATCCTCCTTTCCTCCAATACCCCTTTCATATATTTCAATAAGTGATAGGATTCCTATTACACTTACTTTTTCTACTGCTTTTTCATACCACCTAATTGCTGCTTCTATATCTCTAGCTAAGAATACTCCATTCTTGTACATATTTGCTATACATAAAGTAGCTTCATTACATTCATGCTCTGCTGCATCTATGAAATGAATAAAAGCCATTTCATAATTTTTATCCATGGCAATTCCATAAAGATTTAGTAATCCATAATAATATGTTCCAATAGGCAATCCATTTTCCATAGCTTTATTTACATAAGCTAAAATTTCTGTTTCATTTACTTCTTTCTTTTCTAAATAATTCTTGATACCTTCTCTAGCTAAAATACTAGCTGCTTGAGATGAACCTTTTCTATAAGCTTCAATTAGATATTTTTCACTTTTTTCTCTGTCCTTATTTAAAAGTGCTACACCTAATATAAATAAACTGTTAGAGTTACCAAATTGAACTGCCTTTTTAAGATACTCTAGCCCCTTTTCCCTATCTTCCTTAACCCCTTCCCCATTTAAATGCATAACACCTAATCTTTGAGTACAATTAATCTCTCCATTTTCATGACCTTTTTTATAATTTAATAGTGCTTCTTCTATATTACCTTCATCCTCATATAACTTTCCAAGTTTATAATAAAGATTTATATTACCTTCATCTATACTTTCTTTATAAAGTGAAAATGCCTTTTCCTTATCTTCATTCACATATAAGCCCCAATAGTACATATCTCCAAGACTTTCTAAGCAATTCATCTCCTTCTTATTTGCTCCCTTAGATAAATAAAAGAAGGCCTTCTTATAGTTTGTATCTATAATACTATTACCTTCTAAATAGGATTGTCCCAAAATATAATAAGAATCCTCAAAATCATTATCAGCTGCTTCTTCTAACCAATAATATGCTTTAACATTATCCTTCTCACAGCCCTCTCCATTTTTATATAAATAAGATAAAGCATATTGAGCTGGCGCAAAGCCCTTTTCAGCTGCTTCCTTATACCATTTAAAAGCATAATCTAAATTTTGTTCAACTTCTTCACCTTCATAATAAATAAAGCCTAAAGAATACTCCGAAAAAATATTTCCCTTTAAAGCAGCTTTCTTATACCAATATAATGCTTTATTAATATCCTTTTCCCCACCATATCCCTTTTCAAAAAATAGTCCTAAGTAGCTTTCTGCATGTTCATTTCCATCCTTAGCAGCCTTTTCAAAGTATTCCTTAGCCTTATAATAATCCTTGTCTACATTTTTACCTAAATAATATAATTCTCCAGAAAGCAAATTTTCTTCTGCAGATGTATCTTCTTTTTCTATATCTTCACCGTCAAAATCCCCTAAGCCATCTATTTCAAAAGAATTAACTAAGTTATCTTCTTCATCATCCTTTTCAAGATTTAAATTAATATATTTATTAAACATCTCCTGTTCTTCATCACTTAGCTTATTTATAAATAAAGAGTAATCTTCTTCCCCAGACTTTGTAACTAACCATACACAAAGTTCATAAATGAAATCTTGATTTTTTATAAGCTCGTAATATTCCTCTATGTCACGATTTGATACACTTAAAGATTCCTTAAAATAATCTAATTCATCTAAATAATTTATAATATATCTCTTTAAATCATAGGTAAGTAGATTTTTCTTATATAATAAATCTATATTTTCTTCTATGGTATTTTCTGTATTATAAAAAATATTGTTCTTTAAATGAGCTGTAATAATTACTTCCTTTATTAGTTTTATTAGCATTGAATTAATTACTCTAACATCTTCCTCCTTCCATATCTTATTTAAAAGGTAGTATATGTCTCTAAATTCTAATAATAGAAAATCGAATTTGTACTTCATCTTTTAATGTACACCCCTCTTTAATTTCTTATTACTATTTTATTTTTCTTATTTTTTTATAGAACAAAAAAGGGGATAGATATTATATTCTTTGCTCCGTCGCAAGCTCCAAGTCGCCAGAATATAATATCTATCCCCTTATATACTAAAGGTAATAATTCCTCATTTCATTCGGAATTATGAAAATTATCCATAGATTTAGGCACTTCTAAATTCAACATTCTTATTTAAGTATTTAAAAAAGATGATATAATTAATTAACAAATAAATTGAATTTATGGAGGTCCTTATGAAGATAGAACATATTGCAATGTATGTAGAGGATTTAGAAAAGGCAAGGGACTTTTTCACAAAATATTTTGGAGCAACTTCAAATGATTGTTACCATAATAAAAATACTAATTTTAAATCCTATTTTTTAACCTTTGATGATGGTGCAAGATTAGAAATAATGAATAAACCTCAAATGGAAAATACTAAAAAGACTTTAACTCGTACTGGATATATTCACATTGCTTTTAGTGTAGGTAGTATAGAAAAGGTTGATGAATTAACATCTAAATTAAAAAATGATGGTTATGAGGTTATAAGTGGTCCAAGAACTACTGGAGATGGATATTACGAAAGCTGTATTATTGGTATTGAAGGTAATCAAATTGAAATAACTGTTTAGATAAACTCTGATTTATTTTAATAACTAACCCCTAACAACAACTAGCTATTAGGGGTTTATTTAATTACCTTAATAATAACTAAAAATTTAATTACTTGTTTAAAATAACTACTAATGCAAAAATTGAAACTACAATAATAGTAGTTATAGAAGCTAAAATTTTAATAATCTTATTAGTTCTTTCCTTTAGCAACTTTTTAAATATATAAAAAATACCTATACCAATAATTCCACCTAAAGTATTTCCAATAATGTCAGTTATATCAGTAGCCCCTATGGCAAGTATGTATTGTAGTATTTCAACTACTAAGCTTGTAAAGAAAGCTGGCATAACCTTTTTTATAAAGGACCATTTAGGTTTTAACATACATATGTAGATACCAAAGGGTACAAAAATAAGTATGTTCTGAATGATTTCATCTAACTGAAGTTTTCCATTAACTATTAATGAACCCCCAAAAGGAATTAAGTTAATTTTACGATAATAACCAAATTCAAAATTAACATTTCCCTTAAATAAAATAATCCATATTAATAGCAAAAAATATATTGCGAATAATACTGATGTTAAATACTTCTCTTTTTTGTTTTCCAAAGTATTCCCCCTTAATTATTATTTATTTTAATTTTACTTAAAATTTCTATAGTTCTCCTTAATTTCATCTTAATTTTCACTTAATTTTTCAACTTTCTCTATTTCTAAATACCTTGAAACTCCCAAAGTATTTTTCTCAATAATTCTTCATTCCTAATAAAAAAAGGTTGCCTTTCGGCAACCCATTTTATCTTATTCTTCTTCCCATCTTAGAGATCTCTTAACAGCTTTTTTCCATCCATTATAGTACTTGCTAACCTTATCTGAATCTAGCTTTGGCTCAAATTCATCTGACATATGCCAGAATTGTTTAACTTCTTCTTTATCTTTCCAGAAGCCTACTGCAAGTCCTGCTAAGCAAGCAGCTCCTAAAGCTGTAGTTTCTGATATTATAGGTCTTATTACATTTGTTCCTAATATATCAGCTTGGAATTGCATTAAGAATTTATTTCTACTTGCTCCTCCATCTACTTTTATTCCCTTAAGTTCTGTTCCTACATCTTCTTTCATAGCATCAATAAGGTCTTTTGTTTGATATGCTATTGATTCTAATGCAGCTCTAATTAAATGATTTCTATTTGCTCCCCTAGTTAAACCAAAAATGGCCCCTCTTGCATACATATCCCAATGTGGTGCTCCTAGTCCAACGAAGGCTGGAACTATATAAACTCCTCCATTATCATCAACTTTTGTTGCAAAGTATTCAGTATCTGCTGAATCATTAACTAATTTTAATTCATCTCTAAGCCATTGAACTACTGCTCCCCCAACGAAAACAGAACCTTCTAAAGCATATTGAACCTTTCCATCTAAGCCTATTGCTATAGTAGTTAAAAGTCCATTTTTACTTTCAACCATCTCATCCCCAGTATTCATTAGTAAGAAACATCCAGTACCATAAGTGTTTTTAGCTTCTCCCTTTTCAAAACAAGTTTGTCCAAATAAGGCTGATTGTTGGTCTCCTGCTATTCCAGCTATAGGAACATTTACATCTGCTTTTCCTCCAAGATTAGCATATCCATAAACTTCTGATGAATTTCTTACTTCTGGTAATATAGATTTTGGAATATTTAATTCTTCTAAAATCTTATCATCCCATTTTAAATCTTTTATATTATAAAGCATTGTTCTAGAAGCGTTTGTATAATCTGTAACATGAACCTTTCCATTTGTTAACTTCCATACAAGCCATGTATCTACAGTTCCAAATAATAATTCTCCTCTTTCAGCTTTTTCTCTTGCTCCTTCTACATTGTCTAATATCCATTTAATCTTAGTTCCTGAAAAATACGCATCAACAACTAAGCCTGTATTTTCTTTTATATATCCCTCTAACCCCTTAGCCTTTAAATTATCACATATTTCTGCTGTTCTTCTACATTGCCAAACTATAGCATTATATACTGGAACCCCAGTGTTTTTATCCCATACTATTGTTGTTTCTCTTTGATTTGTAATTCCTATTGCTGCTACTTCATCTTGGCTAATATTAGTTTTTGCTATGACTTCTTGAAGAACTCCATATTGAGTTGCCCAAATTTCTAATGGATCATGTTCTACCCATCCTTCTTTAGGATATATTTGAGTAAACTCTTTTTGACTTACTCCTAATATATTTTGTTCCTTATCAAAAACTATTGCTCTTGAACTAGTAGTACCTTGGTCTAAAGCTATAATATATTTTTTCATAAATCCCAACTCCTTCATCTATTATAATTATAATTTTAAAATAAAATCGAAAACTAAGCTACCAAATACTCCTCCTAATATAGGTGCTATTACTGGTATCCATGCATATCCCCAATCTGAATCAATTTTATTTTTCATTGGTAAAAATGCATGTACTATTCTAGGTCCTAAATCTCTAGCAGGATTTATAGCATAACCAGTAGTTCCTCCTAATGATAAACCTATTCCCCATACTAAAATACCAACTAAGAAAGATCCCATTATTCCTACTGTTCCTACTATTTCTCCTCCAGATCCTTGAAGTATTACTTTAGACACTTCACTGTAAGTTATTCCTCTTATACCTATAAGTAGTATAAAAGTTCCAGTAAATTCACAAATAAAATTGTACAAGTTACTTCTTATTGCTGGAGCTGTACAGAAAGTACCTCTAACATCTTCTCCAACTTCTGTTTCATCATAATGTAATTTGTAGTTAACATAAACTATAAGCATACCTACCATAGCACCTAGCATTTGGCAAACAATATACATTAAAACTTTATCCCATGGGAATAATCCTGAGGCTGCAAGACCAATAGTTACTGCTGGATTTAAATGAGCGCCACCCATCCATCCTGTAATATAAGCTGCTACTGCTACAGCGAACCCCCATCCTGCTGTAATAACAATCCATCCTGATGAATTACCCTTTGTCTTTCTTAAGACAACGTTTGCAACAACACCATTACCAAGTAGAATTAAAATAAGAGTACCAATGAATTCAGAAAAATAAGCTTGCATGTTTTTTCTCCCCTTTAAATAATTTTTATATTTTAATTAAAATATAATCATAATAAAAAACTACATAAAACTGCCTTAACAGTTCTATGTAGTTTATCTCCAAATCTCTTCTACATATACCATATTTCTTTTTTAGTGGTGGAGATTCCCGTTGCTCCACTTTTTAATGATTCTAATACATCTACTTTTTCAGATATTAATCCCCCTGATATTAAAGGTTTGTCCAAAGTAGATGAAATCTCTTTAATTATCTTAAATAATAGTCCTGGAAGAATTTCTATAGCATCACATTCCTTAACCAAGTGATTTTTCATATTTTCCTTAGATAAGCTATCTATCATAAAAATCCTTTGAATAACTATAAACCCAAGTTTTTTTGCACTTCTTAATACCTGTGGCTTTGTACTTATTATCCCCTTAAAGCTTGTATTTTCTTTTAGGAACTTTAAAGCATATTCATTACTAGAAAGACCCTCTACTAAATCCACATGTATAATACCTATTTTTTTGCTACTTGATATTTTGTCACTTATTGACTTCATATTAAGTATATTCCCATATAAAACGAATATAACCTTTAGATCACTTTCTAATGCTACTTCAAGATCCTTTTCATCTTTTATAGCAGCTACAACTGGATTTTCTTCTAATACATCTTTAAAACTACTCATTGAATCACTATCCTTAAAGTTATATTTTGTAATCATTTACAGAACAATATTATTCTAACACCCCTAAAACTTACTGTCAATTATATCTATAATGTATTTTTCTACATTTTCTATGTATTGTTAAATTATAAACATTTAAATAATATATACATTTAACCTTTTTTATATTTATATTTAATATAATGCGTATATTATTTAAAAGCACCTCTTTTTTAAAGAAATATTTTAAGAAAAAAGATGTATTAAATTTAACTTTAATACATCTTTAACAAAGCTTATAAAACCTTAGATAAGAAATCTTGTGTTCTTGGATTCTTAGGATTATCAAATATTTCCTCTGCAGTTCCTTGTTCTACAATCTTTCCTCCATCCATAAATAAAATCCTATCACCAACTTCTCTTGCAAATCCCATTTCGTGAGTTACAACTACCATAGTCATACCTTCTCTTGCAAGATCCTTCATAACATTTAAAACTTCTCCAACCATTTCTGGATCTAATGCTGATGTTGGTTCATCAAATAGCATAACATCAGGCTCCATAGCTAAAGCTCTTGCTATTGCTATTCTTTGCTTTTGGCCTCCTGATAATGATGATGGATAAGAATCTGCCTTATCTAATAAACCTACTTTATTTAATAAATCATTTGCTTTTATTACTGCATCATTTTTAGATTTATTTTTTACATTTATAGGGGCAATAGTTAGATTTTCCAAAACTGTCTTGTGAGGAAATAAGTTAAATTGTTGGAATACCATTCCCATCTTTTCTCTTATCTCATTTATGTTAGTATTTTTATCTGTTATATTCTTGCCTTCAAAAATAATCTCTCCATCAGTAGGAACTTCTAATAAGTTTAAACATCTTAAAAAAGTACTTTTTCCAGATCCTGAAGGACCAATAACTACTACCACTTCACCTTGGTTAATAGTTTCATCTATACCTTTTAAAACTTCATTTTCCCCAAAATATTTGTGTAAATTATTAACGTTGATCACCGGCCTTCATTCTCCTTTCTATATAATTCATTAATCTTCCTAATGTAAATGTAATTACAAAATAGAATACTGCTGCAACTATTAATGGCTCAAAGCCTCTAAAGGTCTTACCTCTAATAACCTTAGCTGCATACATAATTTCTCCAACTCCAATTACTGATGCCATTGAAGATTCCTTAATAACAGTAACAAATTCATTACCTATTGCAGGTAAAATATTACTAATTGCTTGTGGCATTACAATAAGTCTCATAGCCATAAATCGACTCATTCCTAAACTTCTTGCTGCTTCATATTGACCTTTATCTACAGCCTCTATACCAGCTCTTATTATTTCAGATACATAAGCAGCTGAATTTAAAGAAACAGCTATAATACCTGCTGGTAATGGTGCCATGTTTATTCCTAATAATTCATCAAAAGCATAATATACTATCATAATTTGAAGAAGCATTGGTGTTCCTCTAATTATTTCAATATAGACAGTTGCAATTGCCTTTAATGGATTTATTTTTAATATTGTAAATTTTGATCTTTTCATAAATGTTAAAATAGATCCAAGAAGTACACCACACAATACACTTATTGCTGATATAATTAATGTCCACTTAACACCATCAAAGAAATATGGCATATATCCAGATAAAAAACTAAAATCTAATGTCAAACCTTACACCCCTTATCTATATTTTTCACAAATTAAAAAATGAATAGTGCTATCGCACAATGTAAAATTAAAGAAGAAACTCCTGGAGGAGTTTCTAAAATATATATTTTTTAGTAATTCCTTTGGAATTACATCAATAATTCTACATCTTACATTCTAAATTTTTAATTAGGGAGCTGCTTTAACAGCTCCATTTCACTTTTGTTTTTTAATTTGCTTATTAATTTTCAACTTGCTTTTCAGCTAATGCATTAGCATCTATAATAAATTGATCTAATAACTTTTCATTTTTAATTCTCTTAATTGTACCGTTAACTGAATCTAATAGTTCTTTTTCATCCTTCTTTAGTCCTATAGCAGAACCGCCTTCTGAATCCTTAACTGTTTCTTCACCAACAACTAATTCTTTATTATTCTTAACTATCATTTCAGCAACTGGTAATTCAACTACTACAGCTTCAATTTTTCCAGACTTTAATCCAAGAACTAAATCATTAACATTTGATAATAATTGAATATCAGCTTCTGGAATATTATCCTTAGCTATATCTGCTTGAATTGCACCCATTTGTGCTCCAACTTTTTGTCCCTTTAAATCTGCAAAAGTCTTATACTTGTCCTTATCTTCAGCTCTCACTACTAATCCTTGTTCAGCTACATAGTAAATATCTGAAAAGTCTATAGCTTCTTTTCTTTCTGGAGTAGGAGTCATACCTGATATAACTAAATCAATTTTACCAGATGGCACACCTGCTACTAATGAATCAAAATCCATGTCTTGAATTTCTAATTCAACTCCCATGTCCTTTGCTATTTCTTTAGCGATATTAATATCAAATCCTACTATCTCATCTTTTCCTTCATCATTTATTATATGAAACTCATATGGAGCATAATCTGCACTTAAACCTACAACTAATTTACCATTTGCTTTTATTTGAGATAGCTTGTCTCCTTCATCAGCTTTCTTTCCACAACTAATTAATCCTATACTCATTACTCCAATAGTAGCTATTGCAAATATCTTCTTTAACATTCCTTTTTTCATATCTAAATCCCCCTAATTATTAACTTCCTACCTTCTGTTTTTACGATAGCATAATTATACACCTAGTTTTCATTTTTATGCAATACCTTTTTATTAATTTTTTATAATTTTTTTATAATTATAATTTTTCATGATATTCACTATAAAAACTTATATTTTTTTATAGAAACATCTTATCTTATATCTGATAAGTCGAATTTTATTATTCATTTTTTTAAATTATTTATACATAATGGTTAAGTAGCATTGAAAATTTATGCATAAAATAAAGTTGTCAGATTACATTTATATTAATTTTTTTCTATAGTTACACTTTTCTTATAAATACATATATTATTATTGAATATTAGTACAGCAATAATTAGGAGTGATATTTTTTGACTTATAACAAAGAAAGGCATATTTTCCTAGGAGGTAATACTTATAAAGGCTTTCATTCATTTTTTAACTATATAATTAATAAAGAAGATGCTAATAGAATTATTTGTATTAAGGGAGGCCCAGGAACAGGAAAATCTTATTTAATGAAAAAGGTAGCAGCTTTCTTTCTTGATAATGGCTATTCAGTTGAATATAATCATTGTTCTTCTGATGAGAAATCTCTAGATGGAATTGTAATACCAGAATTAAAAATCGCTATGCTTGATGGCACTGCTCCACATATGGTGGATCCAATATATCCTGGTGCTATTGATGAAATAATAAATATGGGAATTGCCCTAGATAATGATGCTCTTTCTTTAAATAAAAAAGAATTAATTAATGTATATAAAGAAATAAGCAACAACTTTCAAAGAGCTTACAAATTTCTTTCTTCAGCTAAACCTATCCATGATGATTGGAGTAGATTAAATTCTGAGGCTCTAGCTTATAGTAAAATTATTACTATATCTGATAGCCTTAAGGAAGAAGTTTTCAATAAGCAAAAATCTGGATTTGGTGATGAAAGACATATATTTGCAACGGCATTTACACCTAGTGGTATAATCACCTTTACTGAGGATTTAGTTGCTATGTTTAAACACAAATTTGTATTAAAGGGAGGTCCTGGCTTAAGTAAGACTAAAATCCTTCTCGAAATAGGAAAGCTTGCTCAAAAGAAGGGCTACTTCGTAGAATATCTCCATGATCCATTTAATCCTGAAAGAGTTGAGCATATTTTAATTCCTGAAATATCAGTTTCAATAGTTACTGAAAATGAAATTAGTAAATGCTCCTTTGAGGGTAAAATCTATAATATTGAAGATTTTTGTGATCCTTCTGTTTTAAAAAAGAATAAAGAAGAAATAGAATATGATAAGTATATTTTTAATGAATTAACTGATAAAGCATTAAAATTAATATCTAATGCTCATATAATTCATGATGAATTAGAAGCTTATTATATAAAAGCTTTAAATTTTGATGTATTAAATGGTATTTATGTAGACACAATTAACAAGCTAAAGAAATATATATAATATATAGATTTAAATCCTTCTTAATACTCCTTAAAAAGTGCTGTGGCACAATACAAAGTTAATAATAAAAAAGCAAAGGAAATGCTGTGTTAGCATAACCTTTGCTTTTTTATTATTTAACTAAATTTATTATGAATAATAAAGAAATAATGGAAATAGCTATACATAGTAATGAATAAATATATTTTTCTCTACCAAAACTATTTAATAGAAATCTAAATCCCCATAATGCCATAGTAATACATATCCCTATTTGTAATGGGAAATATGAATTAAACATTGGCATAATATTTATGAAATGATATGTTGTTAAAAAAGTAAGTATAATAATTACACTAGTTAAAATTGCTGCTATTGTACATATAAGTGTAAATAAATCCTTAACATCAAACTTCTTCATACCCCTCTACTCCTTTATTAAATCTTCAAACCCCTCTTCATTTAATACATTAACTCCAAGGTCAATAGCTTTTGTAAGTTTAGAGCCTGCCTCTTCTCCAGCTATTACATAGTCAGTTTTCTTGCTGACACTACCAGCTACCTTAGCTCCTAAAAGTTCTAATTTAGCCTTTATTTCTCCTCTTGAATAATTCTTTAATGTACCAGTAACTACTACAGTTTTACCTTCAAAAGGACTAGCAATTATTTCTTTTTCCTTAAAGATTGGATTAACTCCAAGTTCTAAAAGTTCATTAATAGTGTTTATAGCTTTTTCTTCTTTAAAGAATTCCATCACACCTCTAGCTACTATATCTCCAACATCTTGAACAGATACTAAATCCTCAAAGCTTGCATTTTTTAAACCCTCTATAGATTTAAACTTATTAACTAAGTCCTTCGCAGTTTTAACTCCTACATTAGGAATTCCTAAGGCATATATAAATCTATATAATTCACAATCCTTACTTCTTTCAACTGCATTTAAAAGATTTTCTGCCTTCTTTGGTCCAAACTTATCTAATTGTAATAATTCTTCCTTATTAAGCTTATATAAATCTGCTATAGATTTGATATCTAGCTTTTCAAATAATTGTTCAGCAGTTTTTTCAGAAAATCCTTCAATATTCATGGCATCTCTAGATGCAAAATGAACTATACTCTTTACCATTTGTGGTTTACAGGATAATGTATTTTCACAGAAATAATGAACTCCATTTTGTACTAAATGTGCTCCACAAGCTGGGCAAGTTTCAGGAACATTTATTTCTTCTGTTCCTTCTAATGAAGAATCTACTACTCCCATAATTTCCGGAATAACATCATTAGATCTTCTTACAAATACCTCTGCACCAATTCTAACACCTTTTCTTCTAATATCATCTATATTATTTAAAGTAGCTCTTCTAACAGTTACACCTGCAAGATCTATTGGTTCTAATATAGCAGTTGGTCCAACTCTACCACTTCTTCCAACATTCCATTCAACTTCTAATAGTTTTGTTGTAGCTTCCTGAGCTTCAAATTTATATGCTATTGCCCACTTAGGAAATTTAACTGTATATCCCAAAAGTTCTCTAGTTCTCATATCATCAATGGCTATAACTACACCATCAATATCATAATTTAAATCAAATCTTATATCTCTAATATAATCAATTTCTTTTTCTATTTCCTCTATAGATGTACAGTATCTAACATAGTCATCCATTGGGAAACCTTTTTCCTTTATAAACTTTAGCATTTCCTCATAAGTCTTAAAAGGTACTCCTTCTTTATATCCTACATCATAGAAAAATGCAGATAAATTTCTCTTTGCAGTTTCCTTTAAATTTAGATTTCTTAAAGCTCCTGCTGCACCATTTCTTAAATTCTTAAGAGGAACTGTTGCAGTTTTATTATAATTTTCAAAGGCTTCAGTAGTCATTATAGCCTCACCATGTATCTCAAATAAATCGCTATTATATATTCGTAAAGGAATAGATTTTATAGTTTTAACCTGTGCTGATACCTCTTCACCAACTTCTCCATTACCTCTTGTAGCTGCAGAAGATAATATCCCATTTTCATCATAAGTTAAATTAACTGTTAGTCCATCAAACTTTTTAGTAAGAACATACCTTGGAGCTGGTAAATTCTCTCCCCTAAGATTCATTTCGCTAATAAACTTAAGATTTCTATTATGCCACGCCTTTAATTCATCAACACTTTGAGCCTTATCCAAACTCCAAAGTCTAGCTCTATGAGGATACTTAACAAAACCCTCTAAAATCCTATCTCCAACTCTAACTGTAGGAGAATAAGGAAGAACATAATTAATTTCCTCCTCCAAAGCCTTAAGCTCATAATACTTTTGGTCATACTCCTTATCAGTAACAGAAGGATTATCCAAAGCGTAATATTCATAAGCATATCTATTTAATTCATCAACTAACTCTTCTATTCTTTTCTTTTTATCCAAATAAAAACACCCCGATCTTATAATGGGAAAAATGAAAGAATTAAAGAATGAAAATTTAAAAATTCAATTGCAACTTAAAGCAATACACTTAAAATAATGCATAATTGATAATTTATAATTTCTGAACTCCGAAGGAGTTTATTCCCTAATTATGCATTGTGCCTTTTGCGTGAGCAATAAGTTCTTTCATTCTTTCATTTCGATTTTGCGAATGCAAAAGAGAATCTTCATTCTTCCATTTTCCTAAATTCCCAAGGAATTTATACATTTATTCTTTCATTTTTTCATGCCACCTTTGCGTTAGCAAATAGGCTTTTCATTATTTCATTTTTCATTTCGATTTTGAAGTAGCAAAAGAGAAACTTCATTCTTTCATTTTATAATTATCCATTACGCATTATGCATTAATTATAGTAGTTCTAGGTTTGCTAATGAAAGCATAAGTATCTTTATCCCTTGGCTATCAAAAGCTATAGTCAGCTTCTTATCGCTTCCTGTATCTGCAATTGCTACCACTGTTCCAACTCCAAACTTGCTATGTTTTACCTTTCTTCCCATAGTAACCTCATCTCCTGAAACTGTAGATGTAGGTCTTTGTGGCTCAGGCTTTGGTCTATTCATAGAGCTACCTCTTAAGCTATGAGGATTATTAAAGCTGCTTTCTGGTTTGAACATAGCTTTTCTTGTTTCTTGTGCTCCACCAGTTGCTGATACATATTCCTTTAAATCTGGTTTAATTTCTGCTATGAAATCAGATTGAGGATAGGCTACAGTTCTTCCAAATTGTCTCCTAACTTCAGCAGATGTCATAAATAATTGTTCTTTAGCTCTAGTTATTCCAACATAGCAAAGTCTTCTTGACTCTTCCATTTCTGATTCACTATCAAAGGAGGCAACTCCTGGGAAGATACCATTTTCCATTCCTACCATAAATACTACTGGGAACTCTAACCCCTTAGCACTATGAACAGTCATTAACACTATTGTATCATCTTCCTCTTCAAGCTTATCAGTATCTTGAACTAAGGATACCTTTTCTAAGTAAGCAGATAAACTCTTATCTTCATTACTCTTTTCAAAATCGACAGCATCAGATACTAATTCCTTTAAGTTTTCTATTCTACTCTTATCTTCTATTTCATCTGACTTTTCTAACTCAGCTATATATCCTGTTTCCTTTAATATAGTTTCTATTAAAACAGATACAGGTAAAACTTCGCTCATATCTACGAATCTTTCCATCATTTCCATAAATACTTCTATTCCTGAGCAATTTCTTGCAGTAAGAGTTGGAATATTTCTAACTGTATTTAAAGCATCCCATAATGGAAGCTCATAATCATCAGCAAAATCAACAACTTTATTAACAGTTGCATCTCCAATTCCTCTCTTTGGAACATTTATAATTCTTCTTAAGCTTATGCTATCTGTAGGATTTACTAATACCTTTAAATATGAAAGCATATCTTTAATTTCTTTTCTATCATAGAATCTAGTTCCGCCTAAAATTTTATATGGAATATCATTTCTTCTTAGACTCTCTTCAAATATACGTGATTGAGCATTAGTTCTATACAGAATTGCAAAATCCTTAAAGCTTTTATTTTCTTCCTTCTTTATTTTATTTATTTGACTTGCAACAAAGTTTCCTTCATCTGAGTCTGAGTATGCTCTATATACTTTAATTTTATTTCCTGATTCTTGTTCAGTTCTTAAAACCTTGCTTTTTCTATTAGCATTATTAACTATAACTACATTAGCTGCATCTAAAATATTTCCCTTTGAACGATAATTTTGTTCAAGTTTTATTACTTTTGCATTAGGATAATCTTTTTCAAAGTCTAGGATATTCCTAATGTCAGCCCCCCTCCACATATAGATGCACTGATCATCATCGCCCACCACACAGATATTCTTATGGCTTTCTGCAAGTAATCTAATTAATTCATATTGAACTTTATTTGTATCTTGGTACTCATCTACCATAATATATTGGAATTTTCTTTGATAGAATTCTAAAGTTTCTTTATTACTTTTAAATAGCTCTACTGTCTTAAATATTAAATCATCAAAGTCTAAGGCATTGTTTTCTTTAAGCCTCTTTTGATACATCTCATAAACATCTGCTATTTTCTTTTCTCTAAAATTTCTTTCATGTTCTCTCATAAAGCTTGTAGGACTTTGCATATTATCCTTAGCTTTACCTATCTTACCCATTATTTCTTGTAAGGTTATATCCTTATCGTTTATATTTAAAGACTTCATACACTCTTTTATAAGAGTCTTTTGATCTGAGGTATCATAAATTGTAAAATTCTTTTTATATCCTATTTTATCTATTTCTCTTCTAAGTATCTTTACGCAAGTAGAGTGGAAGGTTGATATCCACATATCTTCTGCTCTTTCTCCTATTAAAGCTTTAACTCTGTCCTTCATTTCTTTAGCAGCTTTATTAGTAAAAGTTATCGCCAAGATTTTATATGGTAAAACCCCTAAATCATCTATCATATGAGCCATTCTATATGTCAAAACTCTAGTTTTCCCTGAACCAGCTCCTGCTAGTATTAATACTTGACCGTCTACAGTAGTGGCCCCTTCATATTGTTCTTTGTTAAGTAATGACTTTAAATCCATCTATACAGCTCCTTTCCTATTACTAACATATTATATCATACATATCTTTTATATTGTTGCCAAAATAATATCAAAATAGCTATATTATATATAAAATAAACATGAATAAAATTAAAAGAAAAAAGGATATAGATATTATATTCTTTGCGACCTCGCAAGCTCCAAGTCGCCAGAATATAATATCTATATCCTCATATACGGAAGGAAAGGAATTTATAGTTTTGTACGAAATATTTATTTCATAATTTATCAACAATGAATTTTATTATTCATAAATATATTCACTTTTCACTATTTTTGAATTATATCACAATAATAGCCATCATTTTCTATTCAAAATTAAAATTAATCATTTTTACAAATCATTTTGTAAAAGTTTACTTTATGTATATTACTAGTTTTCATTCATAAGAAAACCTTTGCATTTTAGACAAACAAAAAACGCAACCCTTGGGGCTAGGCTGCGCTTTAGCAATAAGCAATAAATAAAAAGGGGGCTATTTATTCCTTTTATTTATCCTTGCAAAGATATTATATTGCATAGACTTTAAAAATGCAAGTTATTTCGAAATAATTATGCAAAAAAAATACCTTTATGAATGATTTTACTTCATTTTTTTATAACATTCGTTAAAAACCTTTTAATATGTTAATTTCCTCTTCTGTAAGCTCTCTATATTCGCCTTCTTCTAGGTCTTCATCTAGTTTTAAGGTTCCAAATTCTACTCTTTGTAAATACACTACTGTCTTTCCTACAGCTTCAAACATTCTCTTAACTTGATGATACTTTCCTTCTTGAATTGTAACCATAACTTCTGATCCATCTTCTGTAGCTTCTAATATTTCAAGTTTAGCTTCCTTACATACATATCCATCATCTAATGTTATACCATCTTTGAATTTCTTAATATCAGCTTCTGTAACCTTCTTGTCTATTTTTGCATAATAAACCTTATCTACCTTCCACTTAGGAGATATTAATCTATGATTTAATTCTCCATCATTAGTTAGTAATAAAAGTCCTACAGTATCTTTATCTAATCTTCCAACTGGAAATGGATTAAATACTTGATGTTCAACTTCTAATAAATCTATTACTGTTTCATCTCTATTATCAACAGTAGCTGAAACTACTCCATCTGGTTTATTCATCATTAAATAAATATATTTTCTATAAAAAATTTCTTCACCATTAACCACTATTTTGTCAACTTCAGGATCTACCTGCATACCATTATCTTTAACTAATTCACCATTTACTTCTATAAGCCCTTTTTTTATAGCTTGCTTAATTTCTTTTCTACTTCCATAACCTAAATTAGCTAAAACCTTATCTAGTCTTTCCATAAAGGCACCTTCCTTCTTAGTATATTTTAAACTACTATGAATTATTTTATTACTTAAAGTGAAAAGACACAAGCAGAAAAATGAAGAATGAAAAATGAAAAATGAAGAATTATGGAAGTAATTTATTCCAAATTACTAGAAATATATATTTTATTATAAACTTATGAATAAGTTTATTCCCTTATTTTACATTTCCCATTGTGCGATAGCACATTTATTTATATTTATTTTCCCATTCTTCTTGCCATTCCTTAAAGGTTAGTCCAGTAACTTCTTCTAGAGTTTTTCCTTCTAAAGAGCTAAAACTACCTACAACATCTAAATTAGGATATGAGTATCCACCTATTACCTTATTATCAGACAACATAATATATAGCCGAACTCCATTACTATAATTTTTATCAGTTTTTTCTAAGGGATGGTTCTTTACAGTAAATTCATATGTCTCTATTTCTTTTCCAATGTATAGTTCTGGCTCTACTTCTTGAACAGCCCATATTTGTCTATATGGCATTGATTCTGTTCCACCTATAAGTTTACTTTTTTCTAAAATATATTCTTCTAATTTACCTTTGAACTCTATTATTTTATATCCTTTTAACTTAATAAACTCCTCTGCAACCTTTTCATTATCATTAGATATTTCATTATTAATGGATTTTTCAGTACAACCTGATAAAAATACTATTATTAAACTAATAGCAATAAGTAATATTTTTTTCATAGAATTTATATCCCCTTATTATTAATCCAGTATCGTTGTATTATCTCGTCCTCATCTTTTACTTCATTTTCTAAAATTCCATTTGCTGAAAGAATTGTGTTTCTAGATGCGAAATTATCCTTATTACATGTAATTAAGACCTCATTAATCTTAAGTTTTTTAGCTTCTAATAAAGCTAACCTTAATTGTTCTTTTGCATATCCCTTTCTTCGTTCTGATTTACGAATAGAATACCCTATATGGCCTCCAAAGTTTAATAAATGTTCATTTAATCTATGACGTATATTTACCATTCCTACTACTTTATTATCTAATTTTCTTATAGTTAAAAATTGAGAGCTTGGAACAAAATCATTAGCACAAGTTTCATCATTTTCATTTTTATCTACCCATTGAAGCCACTCTTCTATCTTTTCAAATCTTCTTAAACTAGAAGTTCCGTCCATGCTATCATCATTATCTAAAAATTCCTGACGATATTCATATATTTGTTCTAAATAATCCTCTGAAGGCTTAACTAAAACTAACTCTTCTCTCATACACTCACTCTCACTTCACAATATATTCTTTATTTTATATATTACTTAACCTTTTTCTCTAAAATATAGCTGCTCTCATATTGATCCATTGGGTTTTCTATTTTTACAACATGAAATCCACACTTATTAACATAGAAATTATGGTTTCTTCTTGAAAATCCTGGGGTTTCTGTTCTCCAAGTAATAGTATTAGGATACTCTTTTTCAATGAATTCCCAAATCTTTTTACCTATACCTTTGTTTTGGAGGTTTGTATCTATAAATATTGTTCCTAGAAAATTAACATTTGTTTCTTTATTTATCCATAAAATTATGCCTCCAATAGGTTTATCCCCTAAGCTTATCTTATATGCAGTTGAATTTTCATGTAGTGCAAATCTTCTAAGGAAATCCCCATTATCATAGCCTTCTGGCCCACCTTTAGGTTCATTTAAGTGAATCCTTGTATCCTCATCAAAGGCTCTCTCCATTATTGGTGTTAATACGTCTATATCTTTCTCTTCCAAAATTTCAAAACCCAAATCACCATATCTTTTCATACTATTTTAATCTCCTTTTATAACTTTCTTATAGGAAAAAACATATATAATTGTCCATTTTCTTCTGGACAATTAAAGTCATTAACAGCGCCTACTAATTGTAGATTATTATCTTTTAAATATTTTATTACTTTAAAGAAAATATCATCTTCATCACATTTTACATAAATATATTCATATGATGGTATTACCCACTTGGTCCAACCTTTTGGAGGTATTGCATCATCATTAACTTCTAATCCAGCTAAATATAAGCCTTTAGTAAAATTATCTTCCCAAGGTTTGAAAGAACCACTTAAATCTGACATAGCACCCCATATACCTAATATATTTCCCTCATTATCCCTTTTAGCTAAATGTGATACTTCTTCAAAATTTTCATTGGCATCTTGCCATAACTTTTGAATAAATCCATTTCCATCATTAGTTGAACCTTCTTTTCCAATTACAGAAAAGGATTCTTTTATACACTTATTAAATTCCATATTAACACTCCTATATTATAGATTTTCATATTTCTAATAATAAAATATCTGCTATCATCAATATTCCCCTAATTTTATCTTCTCTTTCTCCTATTTCCCTTTTATTTCTTTCTGCTATTTCTGTTACTTTTTCTATTCTTGAATTAATAAAATCTTCTGGAATTAAACCAGAATATGTTGTTTTCCAAGTATAAACATTCACTATAGATATTCCTAATGCATCTTCTGGAGTAGCTTTTCTAATTGTAATCATAAAATCACCCTCCCTTAAACAATATCTTAATAATATAATTATAAACCTTTTATCCATAAATTTACATATGTTTCACATAAAAAATGGGATGTTATAAACACCCCACTTAAATGCACTTTATATTTAATTTCTATACTATTTGAGACATAATTTTAGGTACATAATTTTGTGTTTCCTCTGGCATCTTATACAAGTCACTTGGAGAATTTACTCCTCTTCTTGCTATTGTTCCTGGACCTGCATTATATGCCATAAGTGCCATTTCAACATTTCCATTATACTTATCCAAATATGATTTAATATGTTTAACTCCAGCCTCTATATTTTCATCAATATCGAAAGGATTTTTAACTCCATAAGCTTCACTATTAAAATCCATTAATTGCATAAGCCCCTTTGCTCCTGCACTTGAAACTGCATTAGGATTAAAATTTGACTCTTGCTTTATAATAGCTAGTATTAAATTTTTATCAACACCATATTTACTAGAATATTTATCAACAGAACTATAAATTCTATCCATATCAGCAGAATTACTTTCAGAGGAATATACTTTAGCATCATTACTATTATTTACATTGCTATCTATTTTATTATTAGTTTCTAATTTAATTTCCCCAGTTTGTATTGGTTCTGTTCTTATTCTTAATGGAATATTCTCTAATCTTTGTCCTGCAGCTGAAGCTGTATAAGCATATGAACTACTTTCATTACTATTTGAATTATCCTTGGAATTCATATTCTCCATTTTATCATTTAACATAGTTTCATAAACTAAATCAAATTCTGGACCATCACCTATTGATTGTTTTAAAATATCTTTACTTATAGTTAAGCCTAAAAAATCTTCCACCTTAGGTATATTCACAGTTTTCCCTCACTCTCAATATTATACTATTATTAATTTCGTATATAATATATTATTCTTGAGTCTTAACCTGAAATTCTAAATCACAATAATCCTCATAATTTAACTTTTTATAAAAGCTCTTACTTAATACTAAAATTCTATATTTCCCAGAAGTGAATGGAAGGAATGTATAATAATTTTTCTTACTATAGGGTTGCACCCTTACCCAATTTCCTTTTTCCATAATATAAAATTCATAGCATACATCTTTTCCACCTTCACTAGTTGCCTCAAAGGTTATTTCCTTACCTACTAAAATATTAGAAGTATCTA
>Ga0129315_1000384_pt1 | contig 39126 bp, 36 predicted proteins | sample Cm827metagenome_FD_94432 | JGI IMG/M metagenome (GOLD analysis project Ga0129315, IMG submission 94432) | Eastern black-and-white colobus group fecal microbial communities from Wisconsin, USA - Cm827 metagenome | ecosystem: Host-associated > Mammals > Digestive system > Large intestine > Fecal... | reverse complement strand
TTCAGCATCTTCATCTGCTTCATAAGCCTTCCACTCTCTATCTGAATGCTCCTTTAAATATTCAATAGTCACATCATCTACAGGGAAAATTCCATTTTTTCCACCTGCTTCGATAGCCATATTTGCCATTGTAAATCTATCATCTATTGAAAGATATTTTATTCCATCTCCGACGAATTCCATGGATCTATATAGTGCCCCATCAACGCCTATAATTCCAATGATATGGAGAATTATATCTTTACCACTTATCCACTTTGCTGGTTTATTCTTTAGAACAAATTTTATAGCTGATGGAACCTTAAACCAACACTTACCTATAGCCATGCCTGCAGCCATATCTGTGGAACCTATTCCTGTTGAAAAAGCTCCTAATGCCCCATAAGTACAAGTGTGGGAATCTGCCCCAATAGCAACATCTCCAGCAACTACTAATCCCTTTTCTGGAATTAGACAGTGTTCAATTCCCATTTCACCAACATCAAAGTAATTAGTAATTTCCTTTTCTCTAACAAATTCTCTTATCATCTTATTTTGCTCTGCTGCTTTTATATCCTTATTAGGAGTAAAGTGATCAGGTACTATTGCTACCTTCTCCTTATCAAAAACTTTTTCTAACTTTAATTTATAAAATTCATTAACTGCTACTGGTGATGTAATATCATTTCCTAGCACTAAATCTAAATCTGCCTCAATTAGCTGCCCCACCTTTACACTTTCTAATCCTGCATGGGCTGCAAGGATTTTTTGAGTCATAGTCATACCCATGTTTTTAGTCCCCCTTTTTAAAAATAAGTTCTTAATTTCTTTTCTATATCTTTTATTAATTTATATTCTATTGAATCAACTAAAGCTATTAAACTAGCTTCTACAACATCTCTGGACACCCCAACAGTACTCCAATTTTCCATTCCATCTGTTGATTCTATTAAAACCCTTACCTTTGCTCCTGTGGCACTTTCTGAATCTAAAACTCTAACCTTATAATCTATAAGTCTTACTTCTTTCAATTGTGGATAAAAATTTTCAAGTGCTTCTCTTAAAGCCTTATCTAAAGCATTAACAGGTCCATCACCTTCTGCTGCTGTCATTTTATTTTTTCCTTCCACTACCACATTAATTAAGGCCGTTGATGTAAAATCCTTAGTATTCCAAGGTTGTTCCCCAATTGTTTTAAAATGTTTTAGTTCAAAGAAAGGCTTGTACTTTCCTATAGTCTTTCTAATTAAAAGTTCTACTGTGCCTTCTGCTCCTTCAAACTTATAACCTTCATACTCTAATTCTTTAAGTCTATTTGTTATCTTTTCCACTTCATCACTTTCTCTAGTTATGCTTGGAAAGATTTTTTGAATTTCTTTTAAAATTGTACTTTTCCCACTTACTTCAGATACTAGGAATCTTCTATCATTTCCTACAACTTCAGGTTTTATATGCTCATAGGATTCTGGAGTTTTACAAATTGCATCAATATGCATTCCTCCCTTATGAGCAAAGGCTGATGCTCCTACATATGGCATATTATCTAAAAGTTTTATATTAGATATTTCTGAAATATATTTTGATGTCTTTGTCAGCTCTGTAAGTTTACTTTCAGGAATAGCTTCATATCCAAGCTTTAATTGCAATGTTGGTATTATAGATGATAAATTTGCATTACCACATCTTTCACCAACTCCTATAAAAGTTCCTTGTACATGAGATGCCCCACATTCTATAGCTATTATTGAATTAGCTACTGCCATTCCTATATCGTTATGACAATGAATTCCTATCTTACCACCTACTGAAGTTAATACCTTCTCAACAATTTCTTTAATTTCTGAAGTTAAAGTCCCACCATTAGTATCACAAAGGGTTATTACATCTGCCCCGGCTTCCTTTGCGGATATTAATGTTTTTATAGCATAATCACTATTAGCCTTATAACCATCAAAAAAATGTTCTGCATCAAATACAACTTCTTTATTATGACTTTTTAAATATATTATAGAATCCCTTATCATATTTAAGTTTTCATCTAATGATGTTTTTAATATTTCCCTTACTTGAAAATCCCATGACTTACCAAAAATAACAACCACTTCTGTATCTGCTTTTAATAAACTCTTTATATTATTGTCATCTTCAGCTTTTATATTTGCTTTTCTCGTTGCCCCAAAGGCTGATAATTTTGAGTTCTTAAGATTTATTTCCTTCATTCTCTTAAAAAACTCCATATCCTTTGGATTAGATCCAGGATTACCAGCTTCTATATAAGAAACCCCCAGTTTATCTAAAGCAATAGCAACCTTTATCTTATCCTCAAGAGAAAATGAAATATCTTCACCTTGTGCCCCATCTCTTAATGTAGAATCAAAGATTTCTATATACCTTTTGCTCATTGCTAACCCCCTTATTTAAATGTAGAATGTAAAATGAAGAATGTAGAATTATGGTTAATCCAGCATAGCTGAATTTTAATTTTCTATTTTATAACTTAGCTTTGCTAAGTTATTTCATTAATTTTACATTTTACATTCTTCATTCTTCATTATTAATTAAAGTATTCTCCATAATTAGTAATATCCTTATCTCCTCTTTCTAAAGCTGCTATTCCTGTTCTAACTATTTCTACAATTCCGTAGTCTTCCATTAGTTCTATTAGTGCATTGATCTTACTATCATCACCTGTTAATTCTATTGTTACAGTGTTGTGTGCAACATCTATTATCTTGCTTCTAAATATTTTTACTACTTCGTTAATTGCCCCTCTTTTTTCTGGTGAAGCTTTTACTTTTATTAAAACTAACTCTCTATAAATTGAATGTTCTGATCCTAACTCATGGACTCTTAAAACATCTTCTAGTTTATTAAGTTGTTTTATAAACTGCTCTAAAACATCATCGTTTCCCATTAATACAATAGTCATTCTTGATATTTCTTCTTTTTCAGTTCTTCCTACTGTTAAACTATCGATGTTAAATCCACGCCTTGCAAATAGCCCTGAAACTCTTGTTAAAACCCCCGATGAATTCCTTACTAATACAGATAATACATGCCTTTCCAAATTTTTAGCCCCCTTTTTTAAAAAATTGTGTAAAAAAACCACCCTTAATGAAAGAATCATTATGGTGGTATATAATTCCGCCTTAATTTCTACAATCACTAGGTTCTAACAAACCCTTGCCTTTAACGGTGCTTACCGGTTATCACTTATTAATACATCTTTGTACTTTCGGTGACACTGCTCTGGAGTGATTATATATTTAGAAAAGTATCCATTTACACCTACCATGGACTCTCTGAAACTTTTAATCTAAATAAAGGTCTCCTTCGTTGCATTTATAATCATAAGCTCATATTAAGTTTTGTTATTGCTAAAATTTTACTACCCATACCCAATACTGTCAAGAATTTTCTGAAAACTTTGTCAAATTGCTTTTTAAATGGTTTATTCAATATAATATATTAACACTTTATTAATATATTAGGAATTTTATTAATACATTTATATCATTTTATATTATTGTATATTTATATTTCATATTTTTTTCTTATAATTTAATAAATTAATTTATTTATTTTTATGCATGTTTTAGAATAAATGTGAAATATATCCTCTTTAATGATACTTTCTTTTATAATAAAAATAAGAAAGGAACTCAAAGTATGAATTCCTTTCTTATTTTTTTATTCTATCCAATTTTAATACAAGTCATTGATACAGAAGAATTTTGTATGCTTTGATGAACAACTTCTACCTTATCTTCTTTATATTGTGCACCCATTACATACAAAAGAGGTAAAAAATGTTCATCTGTTGGTACTGCAAGTTTTGATATATCACCTAAAGCTTTATAGTTAATTATTGTTTCATAATTATTATTTTTAACTGCATTAACGATATAATTATCAAAGGCCTCAGCCCATTCATGAGATTTTCCATAGATATCATAATCAGCAGCTCTTAAATTATGAACTATATCACCACTACCAATTATTAATATCCCCTCTTCTCTAAATCTTCTTAGCTTTCTCCCTATATTGTAATGTTCTTCTTCTGTTAATAATGCATTTAAACTTATTTCAAAAGTTGGTATATTAGCCTTTGGATAAAGATATTTTAAAACTCCCCAAGCAGCATGATCTAAACCCCATTCATCAGTAAGTTTTGCACCTTCTTCTTTTAATTCCTTAGCAACCATTTCAGCATATTCTTCTCCACCATCTGGTTCATATTTTATATTATATATTTCCTCTGGAAATCCATAAAAATCATAAATTTGTCTTGGCTTATTACTGTATGTTATATATGTTCCTTTTGTTTTCCAATGAGCTGAAATTATAATAATAGCCTTTGGTTTTTCTAAATCTTGTCCAAGTTTTATTAATGAATTTGTATATTCATTATCTAAAACTACATTCATTGGACTTCCATGAGATAGAAATAAAACTGGCATTTTTTTATTCATTTTATCACCTCATAAATTTCATTTATTATACACATACTAATCATAATTATCCCCAATGTCAAATATACTTTTCAACAATAATATAAGTTATTCACAGTTAGATCTTTATAATTCCTAAATAAAAGAGTCCAGACAAAGTCTGAACTCCTTCATTAAATCTTCACTTTTACTTCTTACTTTATCTTAGATTTTACTTAGTATTAAATCTACTAATCCATGAGCCATTTCATCAATTTCTTCTTGATTTTCACCTTCTAGCATAACTCTAACTAGTGGCTCTGTTCCTGAAGGTCTTATTAAGACTCTTCCTACTCCATTTAAAACTTCTTCTATTCTCTTTATTTCATTAACTATTTCTTCATCTTCTAAATAGATATTCTTCTTGTCATTTGGAACCTTCGCATTTACTAATACTTGTGGAAGTTCTTTCATTATTCCAGCAAGTTCACTTAAGTTCTTTCCACTTCTTTTTCTAATAGCTGCAACTTGTAGAGCTGTTACTAATCCATCTCCTGTAGTATTGTAATCTAAAAATATAATATGTCCTGATTGTTCTCCTCCTAGAACATATCCATCCTTAACCATTTCTTCTAATACGTATCTATCACCAACTTTAGTTTTTATAGTTTTTATCTTTTCTCCTTTACAAGCAAGATCTAAACCTAAGTTACTCATTACTGTAACTACTAAAGTATCATCTTTTAATTTTCCTAAATCTTTAAGGTGTTTTGCGCATAGCATTAGTATAAAGTCGCCATTAATAAGGTTTCCTTTTTCATCTACTGCTAAACATCTATCAGCATCTCCATCAAAAGCAAACCCTAAATCACACTTCTTTTTAACAACATATTCTTGTAATTCTTCTGGATGAGTAGAACCACATTTTTCATTGATATTAGTTCCATCTGGGTTATCATTAATTACATATACTTCTGCACCTAATTCTCTAAATGCTTTTACAGCAGCACTATAGCAAGCACCATTTGCACAATCTAATGCAACTCTTAATCCTTTTAAATCCACAGGAATAGTTGATAAAGCATAATCTATATACTCATCAAGGGCTGCAATTTCAATATGTGATCTTCCTAAACTATGTCCTGTTGGACTTGGAACTCCTTCAAAACCGCTTTCTATAACTCTTTGAATTTCATCTTCTAATTCATCTGGTAATTTATATCCTCTATTATCAAAGAACTTAATTCCGTTATATTCAACTGGATTATGTGAAGCTGAAATCATAATTCCTGCATCAGCATTATATTCTCTTATTAAATGAGCTACAGCTGGAGTAGGGACAACTCCTAGTATTACCGCTTCAGCTCCTACTGATAATATTCCTGAAACTAAAGCTGCTTCTAACATATCACCTGATATTCTTGTATCTTTTGCTACTAATATCTTTGGTTTATGAGTCCCTTCTGTTAACACATAAGCACCTGCTCTACCTAAACCATAAGCTATTTCAGATGTTAATTCTGTATTAGCAATCCCTCTAACTCCATCTGTTCCAAACATTCTACTCATATTTTTTTACCTCACTTTTTTCAATTGGTTATACATAATATCATAATAATAGTATATATTTATAGTTTATACATTACAACTTTATTATTTCTTAATTTTTTCCAATCTATCTAAAATTAACTCATAGCCACCAGCTCCATAATTTAAGCATTTATTAACTCTACTTATTGTAGCTGTACTTGCTCCCGTTTTATCTGCTATCTCTGTATAAACCTTCTTTTCTTTAAGTAGTTTAGCCACATGTATTCTTTGTGCTAATGATTTTATTTCATTGATTGTTGCAACGTCTTCAAAAAAATTATAACATTCATCTATATTCTCTAATTGTAAAATTGCTTCAAAAAATAAATCTAATTCTGGATTTTTTAGTTTACTTTCAACTATACCCAAACAATTCACTCCTAACTTTTATTAATAGCTTTTTAAGCTTATCATAACTAAAATTATATCTTTACTACTAGCAATTTACAACTATATTAGGCTAAAGTAATCATTCTTCTAAATCTTCATCTGATACAGCTTCTAAATCCTTTAATCCTCTTTCCTTTAGACTAGTATAAATTGAATCTGTTGGTACAAGCCACACTTCTCCTGTTCCCCTATAAACGTTAAGTAAACCTTCGCCATTTAGTGCTGTTCCAACAAGAGTAGTACCTGATTTTTCTACTGTAAATTCTATATTACCACTTCTTAAAATTGCAAAGTTCCCATCTATCTTTAGCGTATCTCTAAATAATTTACATCTGAATATTTCTTTTTCTGGAACTGGAATTTCTAGAACTACTATTCCACTTCCACTTAATCTAGTTTGATATATTCCTTCTTTTCCAAATATCATAGAAGATATGCTTTTTTGCATAACTGGTTCCACTTCTATTCCTTCTTCACAGGCATAGAATAATTCATCATCTATAATAATTTCTTCATCCTCTAATTCTATTAAAGTAAATTGTCCAAAACTAGGTTCTAAAAACACTTCCCCTGTTCCCCTTAATACCGGCTTAAACATTGGCTCTCCTGTAACTTTACTTGAAAAAAACTTTTTACCAAGTCCTATTATTCCACCTGTTTTAGTTACTATATCAATATTTCCCTTCATATAACTTAAAGAACCTGCTTCTATTTTTACTTCACTATCATCTAAAATAATTCTAATTTGCTTTAATCTAATAGAGGAATCCTTCATTAAGTTAATTTGTAATGCAGTATTTAAATCCATTGCCCCTTGTAAATTATCATATTCTAAAATCTGAAATGTACTTTCATTCTTCATTTCTGATATCATATTAATTCTATTTTTCATATTATCTGAAGTTATCAAAACTATCCCCTCCTTTTTATAATTTTACCATATACTTGTAATTTTAAGCATTATATTAATAGTATCCTTCAGAAATAATGATAAAAATTAAAGAATGAAGTAATGAAAGAAGTGTGGTTAAAATCCTTAATGGATTTTTAAATTAAAAGATATTTATAATCTTTGTAATAAGTTTTTCTTGAAAAAACTTCCCCTATTCTTTCATTTTTTAATTTCTTCATTCTTTCATTAATAATTGCTTTGCAATTTAGATATATTCTTTAACTTCTTCTTCCCCATTTAAAACTCTAAGAGCACCCTCTGCTAAAGCTAATAATTCATCTTCTCCTGGGTAAACAGTGATTTCTGATATCCATCCTATTCTCTTTCTTAGTTCTTCCACAACTTTTTCTGAATATGCTATTCCCCCTGTAAGAATAATTCTATCAACCTTTCCTTTTAAAACTGTTGACATTTCTCCTACAGCTTTTGAAACTTGATATATAAAAGCATTAAAGTATAATTCTGCATTTTTATCCCCTTCACTTACAAGCTTTAATACATCTCTAGCATCATTAGTATTTAAATATGCTACATATCCGCCTTTTCCAACTATCTTTGCATAAACTTCTTTTTCAGTAAATTCTCCACTGTAGCACATTTTAATTAATGCTCCAACTGGAACAGTTCCTGCTCTTTCTGGTGAAAATGGACCTTCTCCATCTAGAGCATTATTAACCTCTATAACTCTACCATCTTTATGAGCTCCAACAGAAACTCCTCCACCCATATGAACTACAATTAAATTTAAATCTTCGTATTTTTTCCCATTTTCTTTTGCATATCTTTTTGCAACTGCTTTTTGATTTAAAGCATGAAATTTACTTACTCTAGGTAATTCTGGAACTCCTGATACTCTAGCTACATCATCAAGTTCATCAACAACTACTGGATCAACTATAAAAGCAGGAATATTTAATTCTCCAGCTATTTTATTTGCTAACATTCCTCCTAAATTTGAAGCATGTTCTCCTTGTACTCCTATTTTTAAATCTTCAAGCATCCTATCATTAACTTTATATGTTCCACTTTCCATAGGTTTAAGCATTCCGCCTCTTCCTACTATTGCTGCTAATGAATTTAAATCAAAATTCTTTTCTTTAAGTACATTTATTATTATGTTCTTTCTAAAATCCATTTGATTAAATATAGTGTCATATTTTGCTATCTCATCTGATGAATGTCTTAAGGTTTCTTGAAATAATTCTTTTCCCCCTTGGAAAACTCCAATTTTTGTTGATGTTGAACCTGGATTAATAATTAATAGATTATTTGACATACAACTTCTCCCCCAATACTATTTTATAGCTTCAGCAACTAATGCAGCTAAAGCAATTGAATTAACTTTTGTCTCAAAGCTATCTGCTCTTGATGTTAATATAACTGGTGCTGATGTTCCTACTAAAAGTCCACCATTTCTTGTTTTAGCTGTATAAGTTAATGTCTTATACATAACATTTGCTGTCTCTATATTTGGAAGTAATACTATATCTGCTTTTCCTGCTACCTCTCCTGTTATTCCCTTATGCTTTGCTGCTTCTACTGAAAGGGCATTATCAAGGGCTAAAGGTCCATCTACTATACAACCCTTTATTTGTCCCCTATCATTCATCTTAGCTAATAAAGCTGCATCAATAGTAGCTTGCATATCTTGATTTACAACTTCAACAGCACATACTGCTGCAACCTTTGGAAATTCTATTCCACAAGCATGGGCAACTCCTACTGCATTATTTAGAATTTGAACTTTTCCCTTTAAATCTGGATAAGTATTAAAGGCTGCATCTGTTAGAAGAATTAATCTATCTATTCCTTCTATTTCAAAAACTGAAACATGGGACATAAGTTTTCCTGTTCTTAATCCTACTTCCTTATTAAGTACACTTCTTAAAAATGTAGCAGTATCTACTAATCCCTTCATAACCATATCTGCTTTTCCTGTTGAAACTAATCTTATAGCTTCTAAGGAGGCTTTTGTTACATTTTCTTCATTAACTACTTCATAGTCTGATAAATCCATACCTATCTTATCAGCTATTTTTTTTATTTCTTTCTTATCCCCTACTAATATTGCATCTGAAATACCCTTTTCTTTGGCTAATTTGATTGCTTCTAATACAGGTTCGTCTTGGGCAACAGCAACAGCAACCTTTTTTTTAGAAATTTCATTAACCTTTACCAATAGATCTTCAAAATTTTTACTCATATTTACACCTCATATACATTTAGTTGATTTTACTCCCCATACTAATTTAAATATAATTGTTAAAAATTTATCATAGCTTTATATTTTTTTATCTAGATACATTATATTCTACCAAAAAAAATTCTGAAAATATCAATTTTCAGAATTTTCTTATATATTTATTCAATTGGCTTATATTTATTTATAATTTTTTCTGCAACCTTAATACCATCAACTGCTGCAGATATTATTCCACCAGCAAATCCTGCCCCTTCACCTGCAGGAAATAGCCCTTCTATAGATACACTTTGTAAATTTTCATCTCTATTTATTCTAACAGGAGCTGAAGTTCTTGTTTCTATACCTGTTAAAATTGAGTCATAATTACCATATCCCTTAATTTTTTTGTCAAAATCAACAATAGCTTCTTTTAATGCTTCTATTACATATGGTGGCAGACATTTTCTTAAATCTTCAAAAACATATCCTGCTGTGTAACTAGGTGTAACACTTCCAAGCTTTGTACTAATTCTATCTTCCATAAAATCACCTAGTAATTGTACTGGTGCCTTATAGTTTTTTCCACCTAAATCATATGCTAACCTTTCATAATGTCTTTGGAATTCCATACCTCTTAAAGGTGATGTTCCTTCAAAATCCTCTGGAGATACAGTAACAACTAAAGCAGAATTAGCATTTTCTAAATCTCTAGCATGATAACTCATCCCATTTGATACTAATCTTTCATTTTCTGAAGCAGCAGCTACCACCACTCCTCCTGGGCACATACAGAAAGAATATACTGCTCTTTTTAGTTTTTCACTTTGATATGTTAATCTATATTCAGCTGCCTTAAGTTTTGGATTTTTATACATTTCTCCATATTGGCTTTTATTTATAACTTCTTGTGGATGTTCTATTCTTACTCCTATAGCAAAGGCCTTAGGTTCCATAAACACTCCAACTTTATTTAACATTTCATATGTATCCCTTGAACTATGACCTATTGCTAAAATTAAATTTTCACAAGGTATTTCATTTCCATTTGCTATGATAGATTTAATTTTACCATCTTCTGTTTTTATTTCTTCTAACTTAGTAGAAAATAAAACTTCTCCTCCTAGAGACTTAATCTTTTCTCTTATATTTTTTACAACTCCCTTTAAAAGATCTGTTCCAACATGTGGCTTTGCTATATAAGTTATTTCTTCAGGAGCCCCTGCCTTAACTAATTCTCTTAATACATAATCACATCTATTATCTTTAATTCTTGTAGTTAGTTTACCATCAGAGAAAGCTCCAGCGCCACCTTCACCAAACTGAACATTAGATTCTGTATTTAGCTTTCCAGTTTTCCAAAAGTTATTAACAGTCTCTGTTCTTTTATCCACATCTTCTCCACGTTCTATTACAATTGGTTTATATCCCTTTTCTGCTAATAAAAGTGCAGCAAATATTCCTGCTGGCCCAAAGCCTACTACTACAGGTCTTGTTTTAAGTTCTTTTTCTCCAAATTCAATTTCAGCATTATATTTTGGAACTTCTAATCTTAAATCTTTATCTTTAAGCTTTTTTATTAGCTTCTCTTCATTAGGATGTTCAACATCTACACAATATACATATTTAATATCATTTTTCTTTCTAGCATCTAAGCTTTCTTTTATTATTTTAAAATCTTTTATTTCTTCCTTGGGAATTCTTAACTTTTTTGAAATTTTATTTATTAATAAGCTTTTATCTTCATCTATACTTAAGGCTATATTATTAATTCTTATTGCCATTTAATCTACCCCTTTCTAAGTATTACATTACTTATAAAGATATTTTAATGTTATACAATTTCTTATTTTAACATATATCAACGGAAAAAAATATGGTATATCTTTCTCTATAAAATATATAAAAAACTACTAACTAAAATTTAGCTAGTAGTCTTCTATATTTATATTATATTTTTATTCCCCAGTATTATCTTCCTCACTTGGAGAACCTTGTGCTATTTCTTTAGATACAGTAAGTGATATATGTTCTACTGCTTCTATTGAAAAGCTTCCATTTAGATTTTTTAATGTAACATTTGGAGTGGCATCAAAAGTTCCTTCTGATTTATAATTGCTAATATCTAAATTAGCTAATATATTATCTTCCGTGACACTTTCTATTTCATCTTGATATCCCTTTATAGTTACTTTTATACTTTCCTTATTAGGTAGTACCTTTATTCCATCATTATTACCAGTAATATTTAACTTAATAGAAAAATCTTTTGTTACCATAGAAACAACATTTACTCTTGCTGTTAATAATTCTTCTCCTTGAGCAACACTTATCCCCTCTGGTAATATCAGATTAAGATTAATATCCTTGTTCCCTGTTATAGTCGATAAATCTATTGGGTTACTTGAGACTTCATTTATAGAATCTAAAACCTCTCTTGGCCCTAAAATTTCAACTGTTTTTCTACTACTCTCTATGGACTTCAACTTAACTCCACTTGGTAATTGCCCAGTAGTTGGTATTTTTACATTAACTGATTTTCCCTTACTAACTTTTACTTCTATTCTAGCAGTTTTACTAGATAGGGTAACTCCTAATACTTCTGTTCCCTTCTCATCAACTGCTTTAATATCATAGTCTCCAATAATATCTTCATGAACATCTTCTTTATTATCTGTTACAACTAGCTTTGAAACACTGTTAACAACAGATTCTGCTCCAGATACACTTACTTCCTCTGGATTTATAACTGGGGTTGATGCAAAATATCCTGACTTAGGAGTAATATTAATATTAGATGTAACAGGCATAGTTTTATCAACCATATCCTCTATTTTTATAGAAATACTTAAAGTATTTGTATTTCTTATACTAATACTAATAGGATAATCTACTATAGATACTGGTACTTTATTTTCTCCCTTTTTCCAAGCATATTCACTTAAATCTACTTGAAGAATGAAATCACTTTTCTTTATTTTATTAATATCGTTTGTATTGCCTTCTATTTTTAAAGTTACATAAAACTCTTGATTAGGTGTTAAGGCTAATTTAGATGAAGTTAAAGCGTCTAAATTTACTAACTCCACTGGTATCTTAGTTATTTCAGTAGTCCTTATTTTATTTTCAACATTAGTAACATAAACCCACAATACTATGGATAATAAAAGGCATATAATAGGTACTACGAATTTGTTTTTTTCTTTCTTATCCATGCCTTCACCCTCTCCCCAGCTGATTTAACTTTTTTATTCTCATTATGCTCTAACATCTTTAGTAAAATAATCCTTAGTTTCTCTTTATCATAATTCCTTGTTAATCTACCATTAATGGCTAAAGATATAACTCCTGTTTCTTCTGATACTATTATAACAATGGAATCAGAAATTTCTGATAATCCTATAGCTGCTCTATGCCTTGTTCCAAGCTTCTTATTTATTGCATTATTGCTTGTTAAAGGCAACACACATCCTGAAGCTAATATTCTATCGTCTCTTATTATAGTTGCACCATCATGTAAAGGTGTATTAACTACGAAAATATTTTCAAGTAAATTAGATGTAACCTTGGCATCTAAAATAGTACCTGAATTAGATATGTCCCCAAGTCTCGTTAGTTGTTCAACTACAATTAAAGCTCCCGTTTTACTTTCAGCTAAATTTCCCACTGCATTTACTATCTCATTAACAGTAATATTTCTTTTTTCTTCATCTTGCATTTTATGAAGTTCTTCAAAAGCACTTCTTCCTATATGCTCTAAGCCTCTTCTTATCTCTGGTTGGAATATAATAATTACCGATAATAAACCTATAGTAAGAGTCTTGTTTAAAATAAAATTAAGCATTTCTAAATTTAATAAATAGCTTATTGGTATAAGAATAATCATTAAAATAATACCTTTTAAAAGTTGTTCCGCTCTAGTTTCTTTAATTAATGAATACCCTTTATAGAATATATAAGCAACTACTATAATATCTAAAATCGATGATATTGATATGTTTTTTAATGTATTAATTAAAAATGTACTAATTTCTTGCATCAAAGGGTCCCCCCAACTTTTTATATATTATAATTATACACCAATTAATAAAATCTTAGTATAATACTTTGTTTTTTTAATAGTTTTAATAATATTTTAATATTTTCTATAATATAAATTTATGTAAATAGAAATGTGAGGTGATTAGCTTATGAATAAAAATCCTTTATCTTATTTTAAGGAACATAAAAATATTTTAATAGTTTCTTTTACATTATTGTTTCTTATATCAGTTTCTATAATTATTATTAACTATAACTCAAAAGAAAATAAAATAAAAAGATACTTAAAAGATATCTCTAAAGAATTATCTAAAATTACTTTAACTCTTCCTGATGGCATAAAGGATCTAACTATAGATACAACTATTACAAAAAATTTATTATCTGAAGGAATAGATAATTTAAATAAGCTTCTTCTATCTATTTTTGAAGTAGAAGAAGTTTCACAAAATATCTCAATTACAAAGACTAATTTAACTACTGCTGTAAATTCTACAATTTCATTATTTAATTATAGCCTTGAAACTTTATCTAACCCTGAAAGCATAAAAAGTGTTGATGACTTAAATAAGTTTGATACCTTAAGGGAAGCTTGTGTAACTGATTATTCTAATTTAGCACCTAACAAAATATATGTTAATTTTTCTAAAGAAACTATAACTTTTCTTAATAACTTTAGTAGTTATATGAATACCTTAATTAAAATTAATAGAGACTCTCAATTTATAAATTCTCAAAAAAGAGATTTTATTAATACTCTCCAAGGATATAAAAGTGATATTTCTTACTTAAATGAAGATTTATCCATAGCAATAAATAAGGTTAGAGAAGATAAAAGAGACTTAAATGTAATTATAGATGACTTATATAAAAAAGAAGGAATTTATAATAATTTAAAAGAAAAGCTTACTCTTATCTCTATTCCTGAAGGTTGTATGGATATTTATGAATCCTTAAATGATTATTTAAGTTCTTATTCCGCTTACTTATTATCTATTAAAGATGCTGTTATATATGAAAAAACGGCAAAAAATTTAGATGAAGTCTCTAAAGAAATAGATAGTAAATATAAAAATTCTAGCTCTAAAAGAGAAGATGCTTTATCTGCTTATAGTGTATATGAAAACAAATTAATAAAATTTTAGTATTAAATTATTTCTTTTGGTAATAATAATTTTTGGATTATTATTTATCCAAAAGGAGGTTATTTATGAAATATTTAAGAAAAATCTCTATTTTATTAATAGCCCTTTTATTTTCAGCAAACATCAAAGTATTTGCTTATTGCAATACTACAGAAATGAGGAAGAACAATTTAAATGAAGAATTAAATCTAACATTAATAAATAAACCTAAGGAAGGAGCTATTGAAGTTTTTAGTCACAATGACAAATTAATTTATTTAACTAAAGAAGATTTAGACTTAATGGCAAAGATAGTCTATGCTGAAAGTAAAGGTGAGCCTTATGAAGGTAAAATCGCAGTTGCGTCGGTTATTTTAAATAGAGTATTGAGTCCCGGCTTTCCTAATAGCATTAAAGAGGTTATATTACAACCTCAAGCATTTTCTTGTGTAGTAAATGGTGAAATTAATGTTACCCCTACAGATGAATGTTATAATGCTGTTTATGATGCTATTGAAGGAAATGACCCAACTAATGAAGCTTTATTTTTCTATAATCCTACCATAGCTACTTGCTCATGGATGCAAGGTGTAGAAAAGAAAGATTCTAAAACTATTGGTCAACATTTATTCTTTAATGCAAATAACTAATTGTGCTAATGCACAATGTAAAATGAAAAATTTTTAATTAGGGGCTGTTAAGACAGCCCCTTCAGTTATTCAAAAGTTCCTTTTACAATAACTTCTCCATTCTTAACCATTAATCTTCCCATGGCTATAACAGTATCTATTTCTAAAGTATTTTCATCTACTAATACTAAATCAGCATCTTTTCCAACTTCTATAGAGCCTTTGTTTTCTAATTTTAATACCCTTGATACATTTGAAGTAATTACTTTTAAAGCCTCTTCTATTGGTATTTCATATGTTTCTATACACTTTCTTACTTCTTCATAAAGACTTGAAACAGAACAAATCCCTATTTTTATTAACTTTCCCTTATCATCAAATATAGGCATACTTCCATTTCCATCTGATGAAAAAGTAACATTTTCAACATTAGATTTATTTTTTATTAAAATACTTAAAGCCTCACTTGCACTTAATTCTCCTGGTGCTAATTGGTCTTCTGGAGTACTAGTAGTGAAATCTATATATCCACCTTTATTAATATATTCTTCACCAGATTTAAATAAATCACCATTTCTATTTATATGAGTTGGTAATATTTGCGTTATTGGAAGTTCTGTTTCATCAGCTAATCTAAATAAATATCCTAATTTTCTTGTTCCATCTCCTAAATGAATATTTGCTATCCCTGATTTTCCAGATAATAAACCTCCAACTCTGGACTGTGCTATTGCTTGAACTAACTCATCATATGTAGCTTGAGAACTTCTAGTATCTGATATAGCTATTTCTCCAATTCCTATTACCTTATCTATTAGCATAATATCTTTTTTTATAGACCCAGTTAGAGTTTTTACTGGAATGTCATAAGAACCTGTATAGCAATAGGTGGTTATTCCCTCTTCTTCTAAAGCTTTTGCTTTTGCTATTAGACTAGACATATCTCTGCAAACACCATCTGTTCCTATACATCCAACAACTGTAGTAATACCTGCTTTTGTTAAGTCACTTAAAGCTATTTCTGGAGTTCGCATTTTAAAACCGCCTTCTCCACCAGCACCATTAATATGTACGTGATTATCTATGAAGCCTGGAAAAAGCAGTTTGTTTCTACCATCTATAACTTCTATATTTATAAAGTTTTCAGGTATATCTAAACTATCATATATTCCCTCAATTTTATTTGATGATATTACTAAGTCCTTTTTTCCTAAATACTCTGGAGCATATATTTTTACATCTTTTATTATCTTTATCATCTTACCCTCCTATAATTTCATTATTTCTTTCACATAGTTATTATTATATATAGAGTTTGGATAATTTATTATAATTTTATTAGCGTATTCCTTACTCTTTTTAGTATTAATATCTTTATAGAGTAAAGCCCCTCTATAATAAGCTTCTTGTATGTAACTACCTTCATTATAATTTAATATGTATTTATCATAATTATCAATGGCCTTATTTATATCTCCATTAGCCTCATAGGTTGATGCTAATAAGAAAATAATATCATCATCTAAATGATTAGTATTTAATTTATTTATTGTATCTTCTAATAAATTTATCCCTTCTTTATACTTAGCTTCTTCATAATAGGCAGTTGCTTTTATGTAGTTTTCTTTTATTTCATCATTACTTAACTCTTTTAATTGCTTATTTTTCTCTTGCTTTTCTATATTTATAACTTCATTATCTATTACTTCTTTTTCTTCTATATAGTTATTCTCAACTTGTATATCCTTAGTTTTAAAATTAATAATACCTTTTCCCTTTAATAAGCCCAAAATTATAACAATAAATATTAAAAGGCTAGCAAAAGTAAACTTAAATAAATTTCCATTTTTATATTTATATATTTTTTTTAAATTATTGTTTATTTCTTTTGCTTCTTTATTGTTCTTATCTAATTTAAATACCTTATCTAAATGCTCCTTAACTTTATCCTTATCTCCTTTTCTAAAATAACAAGTAGCTAAAGCATTATTAACATTAATAAAATTAAAGTCACTTTCTCTACATTTTTCTAATATATCTATGGCTTCTCCTATAGATAAACTTTCTATTAGCTCTTTTGCTTCCTTATATAATTCAAGTTTTTTAAAATCATTCTCTGCATCTTTTAAATATAAACTTGATATTTCATCATCATTATAATCTTTATTTATCTTCCATATATCTATGGCATCTTTTAAATCACCTTTTAAATATAAAAGAAGCCCTTTTAAATTAAGGACTTTAGAATTTGTTAAATCTCTAGATATTTCTTTTTCGCATATTTCTATAGCTTTTTCTATGCTTCCATTATTATATAAATAAAGTGCTTTTTCGTATCCCTTATTATTCATTTTCTTCCCTCTTTAAATAAACTAGCAAAGATTAAATATAAAATATTAATCCTATTATTGCTGAAATAACTATAACTAAAATAGGATGAACCTTTTTACTTAATAGTATTACTCCTATTATCGAAGCTATTATTAAACTCTTTAAGTCTGTATAGGATTCTTTTGCTAAATCTATAAATGCCTTAATTATTAAAGCTATTAATACAGGTCTCATTCCAAGTAAGGCTGATTTAATTATTGAAGACTCCTTGAATTTTTCTAAGGTCTTGCTTATTATTGAAACTAATATAAAGGATGTGAAAATAACTCCTAAAGTAGCCATTATACTTCCTAGCACTCCCCAAACATTATATCCAACAAAGGTTGCAGAATTTATAGCAATTGGTCCTGGAGTCATTTGAGATATACCTATAATATCCATAAATTCATTTACATCAATCCATTTATTATTCTCTACTATTTCTTTTTGAATAAATGGTAGCATGGCATATCCACCACCAAAGCTAAAGGTTCCTATTTTAAGGAAGGCTATAAATAGTCTTATTAATAAATCCAACTACTTCACCTTCTTCCTTAAAAATATTACCCCATATAGTGCAGATATAATTATAACTATAATTGGATGTATATCAAAAAACACTAAGGCTATTAATGCAATTACAATGGTTAATCCTGTTCTTATATTTTTTTCTAATCCCTTACTTAAACTTACTGCTCCAACTAACACTAGTAATGGAACTGCAGCATTTATTCCCATAAAGGCAGCATTAACATAATAATTATCTCTAAATTGCATAAAAAAAGCCGCTATTAATATAATTATTAAAAAGGATGGTAAAATTACTGCTAAAAGTGCCATAAGTGCCCCCATTAGTCCTGCAATTTTATATCCTAAAAATATTGAGCAATTTACAGCTAATGCCCCTGGGAGACTTTGAGAAACTACTAATATATCCATAAATTCATCTTTTTCTATCCATTTCTTATTATTAACTACTTCCTCCTCAATTAAAGGAATCATAGCGTAACCTCCTCCAAAAGTAAAGGCACCAATTTTAAAGAAGGCAATAAACATTTCTATAATTTTTTTCACTATTTCACCACCTCATTATATAATTATATATCTTTATTAAAATAAAAAGTCGCATTTATAGTATGCGACTTTTCGTATTTTTAATTATTCTTGTTCTAATATTATTTTCTTAGCTGTTAATATTGATGTAGCACTCATTGAGAATTCATCTAGACCATATTCAACTAATGTTGGAATTGCAGTTTCGTCTCCTGCCATTTCTCCACACATTCCAACCCACTTACCATGCTTGTGAGCTCCGTCTATAGTCATCTTGATTAATCTTAATACAGCTGGGTGCATTGGATTGTAAAGGTATGATACCTTTTCGCTCATTCTGTCAGCAGCTAATGTATATTGAATTAAATCGTTAGTTCCAATTGAGAAGAAATCTACATGCTTAGCTAATTCATCTGCATAAACAGCAGCAGCAGGTATTTCTACCATTATACCCCATTGGATCTTTTCTGAGTATTCTTTTCCTTCTGCCTTTAATTCAGCCTTACATTCTTCAACGAATTCTTTAGCAGCTTGGAATTCTTCTAAACCTGAAATCATTGGGAACATAACTGCTAAGTTTCCGTATACAGAAGCTCTAAGTAATGCTCTTATTTGAACTCTGAATATGTCTTTTCTATCTAAACATAATCTAATTGCCCTATAACCTAAGAATGGGTTCATTTCTTGTGGTAATGGTAAGTATGGAAGTGTCTTATCTCCACCGATATCTAGTGTTCTAATAACAACTTGCTTTCCATCCATTATTTCAAGAACTTTTTTATAAGCTTCGAATTGTTCTTCTTCTGTTGGAGCTGAATCTCTGTCCATGTATAAGAATTCAGTTCTGAATAATCCAACACCGTCTCCACCGTTAGCAACTACTGCTTCAGCATCTGCAGGTGATCCGATATTTCCGCAAACTTCAACTCTTCTTCCTGATTTAGTAACAGTTTTAACTGTTATTAATTTCTTTAATTCTTCTTGTTCTGCTAAGAATTTTTCTCTCTTTGCAGTATATTCATCTATAACTGATTGTTCTGGGTTTATTATGCAAACACCTTCGATACCATCAACTATAACCATATCTCCATTTTTAACTGAAGTAGTTATATCTTTTAATCCAACTATTGCAGGGATTTCTAATGTTCTAGCCATAATAGCTGAGTGAGAAGTTCTTCCTCCAATATTAGTTAAGAATCCAACTACCTTACTTCTATCTAATTGAGCTGTATCTGATGGAGTTAAATCATGAGCTACTACTACTGTATTAGCTTCTGTAATAGCAAAAGCATCTCCGCCTTTACCTGCTAAATTAGAAATAATTCTCTTTGATACGTCCTTTATATCAGCAGCTCTTTCTTTCATATATTCATCTTCCATTGAATCGAATATCATTACGAATGTATTGGTAACATTTTCAACTGCTTTCATAGCATTTGTGCTATTTGATTCAATTTCTAATAACATTCCACCTGTAAATTCTGGATCATCTAATAAAGTTAGGTGAGCTTCAAAAACTTGAGCTTCGTGTTCTCCTATTTCCTTTAAAGCCTTATCTCTTATAGCAGATAATTGAACTTTTGATTGCTCTAAAGCCTTGTTTAAAGCTTCTTTTTCAGCTTCAACATTTGAAACCTTAGCATCTGTTATTACTATCTCTTCGTGTTCTTGTAAAAATACTTTTCCTATTGCATATCCCTTAGATGCAGCTATACCTTTTTTCATTGTTGAGATTCCTCCTTAAAATAATAGCTATAAATTTAAATAGTATATGAATTTATAGATTTTACTAATCTATTTAATTAATTACAACTATATTGTATTATAACATATTTTTTCTTTATGTTAACATAAATACACGTAATTTTTATAATTTTCTATCTCTATTTCCTTTTAAATATATATATTTTATTCGCATTTTTCTATATAAGTAAATATTTTCTTAAAAGTTTTCCAATTTACTTGAATACATTATAAACTTTAAAGGAGGTTTTATCATAATACATCTATTTATGATAATACCCCCTTTACATTAATTCTAAATATACTCTAAATATATCTACTCTTCTTTAAAATCAAAACTTTTTAATATTACAAATCATCTACTAATGCTCCTGCCTTGGCATAAGCTGTTGATTTTGCTTCAAAGAAATCAGTTTTTACAGAATTTGCATCTGCTAATATATCTACCCAGCCTGCTGGATTAATTATATGCCCCTCATATATTTCATCTAATCCTATGGCTCTCATTCTTATATTTCCTAGATATTGTATATAATCAGTTATTAAATTCTTATTTATTCCCTGAATGCTATCTCCAATAACATAGTGTCCCCATGAAATTTCATGATCTACTGCTGTTATCATCATTTCCTTTAATTCTTCTTTTAATTCATCTGTAAATATTTCTGGCTCTTCTAATTGTAATTCTTTTAAAATATTTCTAAATAACCAAAGATGAGTATTTTCATCTCTGTTTATATATCTTATCTCTTGAGCTGATCCTGGCATCTTTCCATTTCTCTCAAGATTATAGAAAAACATAAATCCTGAGTAGAAGTAAATTCCTTCTAATATGTAATTTGCCATTAAAGTTTTAACTAAATTTCTTTCTGTTGGATCATTTAAAAAATTATTATAAAGATCTCCTATAAACTTATTTCTCTCTAATAGGATTTCGTCATCCTTCCATTGATATAATATTTCGTTTCTCTTTTCTGGAGAGCAAATAGTATCTAACATATAACTATAGCTTTGGGAGTGAACAGCTTCTTGGAAAGCTTGAATTGTTAAACATAAATTCACTTCACTAGCTGTTATATAGCTATTTATATTTGATAAATTTGCTGTTTGAATTGAGTCTAGGAATATTAGGAAGGAAAGAATCTTATCATAAGCAGTTCTTTCTTCCTTTGTAAGCTTATTATAATCTTTTAAATCCTGAGATAAATTTATTTCTTCTGGAATCCAGAAGTTATTCATTGCCTGCCTATACCAATCTGAAACCCATTGGTATTTCATATTATTGAAGTCATTTAAATTAGTTGTATTTCCATTTATCATTCTCTTTTTTGATGTTTCTATATCACCGAATTCATTAAAAAGAGGCTTCTTATTAACTAACATACTGTTCCTCCCATGTGCTTTTCTCTTTTTTTATAACTATGCTGAACAACTTTCACAATCACTAACTGTTAATGATTTTGATCTTACATAGTAAATTGATTTTACTCCTGCCTTGCAAGCTTCTATATATAAATTCATTATTTGTCTCATAGTATAATTTGTAGTTATATATAAATTAAATGATTGACCTTGATCTATATGTCTTTGTCTTATTCCATTAATTTGAACGCACCACTTTTGATCTATATTATAGGCAGAGTTATAATACCAGTAATTTTCTTCATTTAAATTTGGAGCTGTCTTTGGTATTATGCTCCCTTTTTTCTCTTCAAGCCAGAATCTAGCCATTACTGGATCTATTCCCTCTGATGTTCCTGCAATTGTTGCTGTTGAACCGTTAGGTGCTACTGCAATTAGATATCCATTTCTAAGTCCGTATTTTAAAACTTCTTCTCTAAGTTCATTCCACTTTTCTGAATTATATCCTCTTAATCTAAAGTACTCCCCAGTTTCCCAGTCTGAACCTTCAAAGCAGCTATATCTTCCCTTTTCTTTAGCTATATTCATACTTGCCTTTATAGCATGATAATTTATTCTTTCATATACATCATCAGCAAAGTCCTTATGCGCCTCTTCTGTCCAATGAATTAAATTATTAGCTAGCATATGATGATATCCACTAGTTCCAAGCCCTATTGCTCTATACTTCTTATTAGTTACTTCTGCAAATGGAACTGAATAATAGTTTAAGTCTATAACATTATCCATTGCTCTAATTTGAGTTTCTACAACATATCCAAGTTCCTCATCATCTTTAACTTCTACATTCCCTAAAACTACTGAAGATAAATTACAAACCACAAAATCTCCTGCCTTAGTTTTTTCTACTATAACAGTATCTCCATTTTCATCTGTAATCTCTGTTTTTTGTATATCCATAGGGCTCATATTTTGCATAATTTCTGTGCAAAGATTTGATGAATAAATCATTCCCTTGTGCTTATTAGGATTCATCTTATTTACTGTATCTCTATAAAAAGCAAATGGTGTTCCTGTTTCTGCAGCACTCTTTATTATAAGCCTAACTATATCCTTAACAGGCATTACTCTTTTGCTTATATTCTCATCTTCAACGCATTCATAATATCTTTTTTCCCACTCTTCTCCATAAAAATCTTCTAAAGAATATCCCTTAGCTAATCTTATTTCGTGTGGGCACATCATATACCAATTTGCATCTATATTTGTTTCTGCTAATTTCCAGAACAAATCTGGATAACATAATCCTGGGAAAACATCATGTGCTTTCTTTCTATCATCTCCATTATTTGTTTTCAACTGTAAGAATTCTGGCAAATCCTTATGCCATGCATCTAACCATATGGCAACTGATCCATTTCTTACTCCTAATTGGTCAACTGCAATGGCAGTATCATTAAATAATTTTATCCATGGGATTATTCCTCCTGATGCTCCTTTGAATCCTCTTATAGGTGATTCTAAAGCTCTAACCTTACCTATGTATATTCCCATTCCACCACCAAACTTTGATACTTCTGCAAAGTTATCTAGTGACTTATATATTCCCTTTAAACTATCCTCTACTGTATCTATAAAGCAAGAACTTAATTGATAAAATGGCTTTCTTGCATTTGACATAGTTGGTGTAGCCATAGTAGCTTTTAATGAACTTAATACATCATAAAATCTTTTAGCCCAAGCTACTCTATTTTCCTTCTTTTCTGGTATAGCAAGATGCATTGCTATTCCCATAAACATTTGTTGTGGTAATTCTAATTTACTTCTATCATAATCTTGAATTAAATATCTTTTTGCTAAAAGATTAATACCGCTATAAGTAAATAAGAAATCTCTTTCTGGTTTTATTTCTTTTTCTAATTCCCCAATTTCATCTTCTGTATAATTTTCTAATATATATTTTCCATATAAGCCCTTATTAGTTAATTCTTTTATAAATCCATATAGGTTACCATATAATTCATTATCTTTGCTTAATTTTCTATTATTCCTTACTTCATCATATAGTTTATATACATAAAGTCTTTCCGAAATTTTTTGCCAATCTGGTTCCATATCCGTAGTTAATTCTAATGAAACTTGTATAATAGAATCTCTTATCTCATCTTCACTCATGTTAGGTCTTATTATATGATTTAAAGCTCCTAAAAGCCTTTCTTCCGTATATATTCCATCCCTTTTGTTTATCCCAATTAAAGCATTACTGCAAATATTTAATAAATCCATAACTTTCCCCTTCCACTACATATAGTATATATTTAAAAACTGCTTAGAGAAATATACAACATATAGATACATTATAATTATCTTTTATATAGTTGTAAAATTTCAGATTCCAAAGATAAAAATAGAAAAAGGAGATATCTCTTTTAATATCTCCCTTTTTCAGCAACTGTCAAATAATATTAATTATTTTTTAAAACTTAAATTTTAAAAATAATTATTACTTGAATTCTTTATTCCATTCTTCTTCTTTGAAGCCTACTAAAACTTTATCATCTTTAACAACTATTGGTCTTTTAACTAGCATGCCATTAGTAGCTAATATATCTAATAGCTCATCTTCAGGTAAAGTCTTAACCTTATCCTTTAATTGCATTTCTCTATAAAGAACTCCTGAAGTATTAAAAAACTTATTAATTGTTAATCCACTTTTTTTAAGCCACTCTTTTAGTTCATCCTTTGTTGGATTTTCTTCTGCAATATGCCTATCTATAAATTCTATATTATTTTCCTCTAAATACTTTTTAGCCCTTCTACATGTAGTGCATTTTGGATATTCTACAAATAACACTGCCATATTATCACTCCTTAATTACTAATCTTAATTTCTTCCATTATATCATAGGATGACTTAGGTATAGTTAAATATATTTTAAACATATCTCCTTCTACTTCAATCTTTATAATTCCATTATGAAGTTCTACTATACTCTTTGTTATTGCAAGGCCCATGCCTGACCCCTCTACAGAAGAATTTCTAGACTTATCTGCTCTTGTAAATCTTTCAAAAATATCTTCAGTATTAAAATCTAATTCGTAATTAGAAATATTTTTAAATGAAATATCAACAGAATTTTCTTTAGAAATAATATCTATATACACTCTAGTGTCGCTTAAAGAATACTTTAAAGCATTAACTATTAAATTCTCAAATACTCTAGACATTAACTTACCATCTAAGTCTAATATAATCTCTTCTTCATTTGAATTAACTTTAAACTCTATATTTTTTTCTTCATAAAGATTCGAATATTCCCCAATTCCTTGATATACTAATGAAACTATATCTATAGGTTGTTTTTCTATTTTCATCTTTCCACTATTTAATTTTGAAGCTTCAAATAAATCTTCAATTAGACTCTTTAATCTTCTTGAGCTTCTATCTAATATCTTTAAATAATCTTTTCTTTCCTCTTCTGTTATATTGGACTCATTTAATATATTTACATAGTTAATTATTGATGTTAATGGTGTTTTTAAATCATGAGAGACATTTGATATTAATTCTGTTTTTAGTTTTTCATTTTTAACTTGTTCATTTAAGGCTATTTTATAACCCTCTTTTATTTTATCTATGTTTTCAACTAATTCTCTAACTTCTCTTTCCCCCACATTACCAAGGGTGTATTCTAAGTCTCCAGAATTAATCTTTTTTAAGCCATCATTAATAATGGTAATATCTAAGCTCTTTTTTAATGAATATAGAACACATACTAAGGGAATCAACACTAATATTAATGTTCCCTTAAATGGGTACTTAGTTAAAAATGTTACAAGTAAATTTTGATTCCTTATACCAGCAACTAAGTATAAATAAACTAGGATTACGCCAATAGCTATTCCAAAGGATAATAATATCTTATTTCTTGTAGTTCTATATCTATATCCATACTTTAATACAAAAATTAATCTTTTTAATACCTTTATCTCTAAATGAATATTATTCCTATTAAAAATCAGATTAAATAGCACTTTTATTAATAAAATAATTGTAAGAATAGTAGCCACTATCATAATTTTACCTGTTAAGGCTTCTGCCTTTATAATATAGGTATATGAATCAGGGTTGCTATAATATATTTCAATGTATTTATCAATATACTTTAAATTTGCTTTGTCTGGCATACTCATTATATAGTAATTATACTTTTCTTTATTATCTAATCTAACAGAAGCTAGACCCCATTCCTTTAAATATGCATTTACAGTGTCTTCAAGCAACGGAACGTTATTATCCTCTTGCTTTACAGAATTAAATAAGTTTACATCATTTGTTGTAAACTCTCCTGTTTCTTTATTAATTAATACATAAAAAATATTATCATTATAATAAGGATCACCTGTTAAATTTTCATTTTCATATTTTATTGCACTTATATCTTCTAAGTCCTTAGAATTAGTATATATATACTTTGAAATATCTCTACTTTCATAATATATCATTGATTGCATATATTTATCTTTATTAAATAAAGCATCAAATGTATTTAAATTATCTGATGAATTATTAAAAGCTTGATAATAACCTGTAATCAGTAATACTATTGATATAGCAAGAATTAAAAGTTCAAATCCCCATACACCAGTTATATAACGCTTAATTTTCTCTCTCAATTTTATATCCAACTCCCCACACAACTTTTATATATTCTGGGTCTTTTGTGTTTAATTCTATTTTTTCTCTTATTCTTCTTATATGAACAGTTACAGTATTTTCACTTCTATAAAATGGCTCTTCCCAAACTTTTTCATATATTTCTTTAATAGAAAAAACTTTACCTAAATTTGAAGCTAAAAGTTGAAGTATTTTAAATTCAGTTGCTGTTACCTTAACTTCATCTCCTCTTAAATAAATTGTCTTTTCTTTATTATTAATCACTAAATCCTTCACTTCTATTATATCAGGGCTTTCACCTTCCATCTCTAATGGCTTTTGGTATCTTCTTAATTGTGATTTAACCCTTGCTACTAGCTCTAAGTGGTTAAATGGTTTTGCTATATAATCATCAGCTCCAACATTAAGGCCTAAAATTTTATCACTATCTTCTCCTTTAGCTGATAACATAATTATTGGTAAGTTTCTTTTTTCTCTAATTTTTAAACAAGTCTTTATTCCATCCATTCTTGGCATCATTATATCTAGTACAATTAAATGTATCTTTTCTCTATCAAGAATTTCTAAGGCTTCAACACCATCCTGTGCTTTAAAAACCTTCATCCCTTCTCCTCTTAAATATATGTCAATGGCATCTCTAATTTCCTTTTCGTCATCAACTACTAATACATTAAACATATTATTAAACACCCCTTGATTTATTCTATCCTATAATTATAATATCTTATATTGTGCTATTTTACTAATTATAAAAATTACATTTTTATTAAATTAGCAAAATAAATAAATAATATTAACATAACTGCTTATTTAATATATAATCAGTTTGTGTAGATTACTTATAAATTTAAGGAGTTTAAAATGTTTGGCAGTATTTCAATTAATAAACACATGGTTTTAGATTTTATTCTTATTTTCATCGGATGCATTATAGCCTCTTTAGGAGTTAACTTATTCTTAGTTAATGCTCAATTGCTAAGTGGAGGTGCAACTGGTGTAGCACTAATTCTTCAATATTTATATAATATACCTTCAGGTATAACTGTATTTTTAATTAATATTCCATTATTTTTTCTTAGCTATAAAACCCTAAATAAAAGGTTCACTTTATATTCTGCTGTTGGTATGGCATCTTTATCATTTTCATTAATGATAACTAAGCCTTTATCACACTTAGTTAAGGTAGATGATTTATTACTTTACTGTATTTATGGTGGAGTTTTATGCGGACTAGGATATGGTCTTGTATTTTCTAGAAATGGTTCTACAGGTGGAACAGATATAATCACAATGGTTGTTAGAAAAAAATACTCAAATTTTGAGATTGGTAAACTTAGCTTTGGACTTAATTGCGTTATAGTATTTATAGGTGCATTAATCTTTGGACTTCCTAAAGCCTTATACACTTTAATTTCTATGTTTGTGCAAGGTACCTTAGTTGATAAAGTTATCAATGGTTTTAATAGTAAAAAACTTTTATTAATATTAACTGAAAAAGAAGAAGATATAATTCAATATGTTATTAAAGATATGAATAGAGGTGTTACTTCCCTTATTGCAGAAGGTGAGTATACTCATGAATTAAAGAAAATGCTCTACATAGCCGTTACTTCCTCTCAAATGGTTCATTTAAAAAATAAAATCTTAAGAATAGATCCTAAAGCATTTATTACTATAATAGATGTATCAGAGGTTAACGGAAAAGGTTTCTACAAAATTTAATTATATAACTAAACTAGAGAAATATTATGCTCAGCTCGACCTCGCTTCGCTCCAAGTCGACTTTCGCATTAATATTTCTCTAGTTTTTATTATGATATTTAAATTTATACTCTTAATGACTAAAGGAAATAATTCTTCATTCTTCAGAATTATCAAATATAATACCTATATTAGTTTGTAGGTTAATTTAGTCAAAGGCGACTTATACATTGCTTCCTAGGTAAATTTACCAAAGTCACTCTCATACCTCAATTCCTTCATTATTTCATTTTTTCATTTCTATTCCATTCTTTCATTATCAACTGTCTTAAGGTATTGCTCTTGTCCCAGCTTATATAGATTATTTCCTTCTGTATCTATAATTACTATTAGTGGCATATCCTTAATCTCCATTTTCCTTATTGCCTCTGCACCTAGATCTTCATAAGCTATTATTTCTGATTTAGTTATACTCTTAGATATTAGTGCCGCTGCTCCTCCAATAGCCCCTAAATAAATAGCCTTATTTTTTATTATAGAATTTACTACTTCTTCATTTCTTTCTCCCTTACCTATCATAGCTTTTAATCCTAGGTCTAAAAGTCTTGGGGAGTAAGAATCCATTCTATAACTAGTTGTTGGTCCTGCTGATCCAATAACTTGTCCTTCTTTTGCAGGTGTCGGCCCTACATAATATATTGTCTCATTGTTAATATTTATAGGTAATTCTAAGTTTTTATCTAATAAATCTATTAATCTCTTATGTGCTGCATCCCTTGCTGTATATATAATCCCTGATAATAATATGCTATCTCCAGCTCTTAAGTCTTTTATCTTTTCATAAGTTAGTGGTGTACTTAGCTTAACTTCCATAAATCAAATCTCCTATAAAATTACTTCTTTATGTCTAGTAGCATGGCAACTAATATTTACTGCCACTGGTAGCCCTGCAATATGAGTAGGGAATGTTTCTATGTTAATACCTAAAGCTGTAGTCTTCCCTCCAAAGCCTTGAGGCCCAATTCCAAGTTCATTCATCTTTATTAATAACTCATCCTCTAAATCAGCATAAAATTTACTTTCATTTTTACTATCTATTGGTCTAATTAAAGCCTTTTTAGACAAATATGCTGCTTTTTCAAAAGTTCCCCCTATTCCTACACCAACTATCATAGGTGGACATGGGTTAGGTCCTGCTTCCTTTACTACTTTTATAATAAAATCTTTTACTCCTTCTATTCCATCTGAAGGTTTAAGCATTTTTATCTGACTCATATTTTCTGAACCAAACCCCTTTGGTGCTACTGTAATCTTGAGTTTATCACCAGGTACTATATCATAATAAATTATTGCAGGTGTATTATCCTTTGTATTAACTCTATCAATTGGATCCCTAACCACTGATTTTCTTAAATAACCTTTATCATATCCTCTTCTGACACCTTCATTAATAGAATCTTGAAGATTTCCTCCTACAACATGAACATCTTGTCCTATTTCAATAAAGACACATGCCATTCCTGTATCCTGACAAATTGGCATTCTTTCACTTTTTGCTATTTCCGCATTTATTATTATTTTATCTAATATATCTTCTGCTAAATTCCAAGTTTCTTCCTTCTTAGCTTTATCTAATGAATTAACTACATCCTTTGATAAATTATAATTAGCATCAATACATAAGTTTTCAACAGCTTCTTGAATTTCATTAATATGTATTTCTCTCATCCTCATCTTCCTTTTCTTATCTAATTATAAATATTTTATCATATTTAAATAATATAGTATAAAATTAATAATAATTTTAAAGTATAAAATAAAACAAGGAGGTATATAAAAAACTATTTTTAGTCTTATACCTCCTTATTAATTTAACCTTTTATTATAAAATCATTTTTTATAGTATTATTTGATATATTTCCTCGGAAATTAATTTAGTTCTTATTTATTTCTTCAAAATATCTTTCTATTCCCAAAGAAATACCTTCCACTAAAGAATTTTGATGCTCTTCTGTTTGTAATTCTTTCTCTTCTTGGCTATTAGATAGGAAACCGCATTCTACTAAAACAGAAGCTCCTTTATAATCATCTCTAAGTATTAAATATGCATCTCCAGCTGGCTTTGATACTCTCTTATTATTATCCTTTAAAGTTTCTTTTACAGATTCTTGGATGTTATCTGCTAATTTTTTACTTATATCATTAGCTCCATGCCATACTTGTGCGCCATAACATTTTTCTTGAGGAAACATATTTTGATGTATAGATATAAATACATCGCAATTTGTTTCTTTTTTCATATCTCTTCTTTTCTTTAAATCTTCCCTTTTCTTTTCCCTTATAGTTGAACCACTATTTCCAAGAGCTTCATCCTTTTCCCTAGTTAAATAAACCTTATATCCTTTGCTTTCTAAGGCCTCTTTAAGCTTTAATGATATTTGAAAATTTATATTCTTTTCTATTACACCATTTTTGGATTTGGCACCTCCATCAAATCCCCCATGTCCAGGGTCAATTAATATAATTTTCTCTTGCTCAACAGCAAATACCTTTATAGAAGTAAAAGCAATAGTAAATAATATTATTAATATAGAAGCTAATTTTAATTTTCTCATTTGTTTTCCTCCATATTTATATAGTTATAAAAATATTATTTCCATTAGATTGTTTTTTTACTTACATTAAAAAAATATTATTCTCATATATAATTAAAAGATACTGTCTAATTATAAAATGAATCCTATGCAAAGGACATTTTAATTATAAACAGTATCTTTTTATATTTGTTAATTATTTTCTATAACACTTTCAGCTATATTCATAGAGTGATCACTAACTCGCTCTAAATTACTTACTAAATCTAAGAATATTGTTCCTGCATAAGCATTACAAATTCCATCATAAAGCCTCTTTACATGAAGGTCTCTATATTTCTTTTGTAATCTATCCACTTCTGACTCTATCTCACTAACTTGTTTTGCTTTAGTTACGTCATTACTTGCATAACTATCAATTGCTGCTTGCAGAGATTCAGATGTTTTTTCATACATTCTTTTTATTTGTTCCATAGCTTGAGTACTATACTCTAGCTTTTTATTAATCTTTTGTTGGGTTAACTCTGCTATATTTTCAGCGTGATCCCCTATTCTTTCAATATCATTAATTACATGAAAAGTTGCTGCAACAATCTTTGATTCCTTATCAGATAGCTCACGCTTTGATAATTTAACTAAATAAGTTGTAATAGTTTCATTTAAGAAATTAATTATTGCTTCATTATCATAAACTTTTTGAATTAATTTCTCATCATTTTTTTCAAATGCCTCTAATGCCAAAGCTAAACCCTTCTTAGCCTTATTTGCCATTCTTAATGTTTCCTTAGCTACTTGCCCAGCTGCAATTACTGGAGTTTCTAATAATCTATCATCTATGTATTTAGGACCTTGTCTCTCATCATCATCGTCTCCAGGAATAATAATATTAACAACTTTAATTAATAAACCTGTAAGTGGTAACATAACTGCAGTATTTACTAAATTAAATACTGTATGCGCATTAGCTATTTGTCTGCTTACATCTCCAGGGCTAATTGCAACAACTGCATCTCCTAAGATTCCATTAAGCAATACTGGAATAAATAATATTGTTCCACCTAAATTAAATATTAAATGAAGTATTGCTGCTTTATGTGCTGTTTTACTTGTTCCTATAGATGCCAGCATTGCAGTTATACAAGTTCCTATATTACATCCAAATACTATTGGTAATGCTATCTTAATATCTATTGCTCCCGCTGTTGCTAGAGCTACTAATATACCTGTTGTAGCAGAAGAGCTTTGAAGAACAGCTGTTATTATCGCACCTGTAAGTATTCCTAAATACCAGTGTCCTCCTACTGTACTTATTATATCTTTAAATATCGGTAATTCTGTCAAAGGCTTCATTGCCCCACTCATTTGACCCATACCAACAAATAATATACCAAAACCTAGAATAATGTTCCCAATATCCCTCTTTTGTTTTTTCTTAGCGAACATAATTATTGCTGCCCCTGCAAAAACAAATAAAGGAGCTATATCATCTAATTTAAATGCTACAAGTTGAGCTGTAATTGTAGTACCTATATTTGCCCCCATAATAATTCCAGCAGCTTGTGCTAAATTCATAAGACCGGCATTAACAAAACCTACTACCATTACAGTAGTAGCACTACTACTTTGAATTACCGCTGTAACAATTGCACCAACAATAACTGCAATTATTGGATTTTTTGTAACTTTTTCAAGAATTGACTTTAACCCATCTCCAGCAGCACTTTCCAGACCATCCCCCATGATTTTCATACCATAAACAAATAGTCCTAACCCACCAAGTAACTTTATAATAATCATTAATGGTTCCAAAATTATTCTCCTTTTCAACTTAATTATAACAAGTTAAGTTTACATTATTTTTTTACTTTTGTTAAGTAAATGAATATATTTTTAACATGAATTTAATATACAAACCTATCTATTAATTTATTATCTTACAAATCTATAAAAAATAAACCACTTAAAACTTTTCTTTAAGTGGTCAATACATATTTATTTTATTATTCTTTTCTTTGTTTTCCCCAGAAGAATAAAGCTACTGTTCCTGGACCAGTATGACTTCCTATAGTAGTTCCTACATTATTTATTTCTACTTTACCATTTAATTTAGGGAAACGTTCTTCAACTAACCTTGCAACTTCTTTAGCATCTTCATAGCAATAAGAATGAGAAATATAGCATTTATCAGAATAATCTAATCCATCCTTTGCATCTTCCTCCATTTTGTCTACTATTGCTTTAATAACCTTATGCTTTGATCTTATTTTATATCTTGGAATTAACTTACCTTTATCATTCATATCTAATAGTGGGCAAATTCCAAGTAATCCTCCAATAAATCCAGAAGTCTTTGATACTCTTCCACCTTTTATATAAAAAGTTAAATCTGTAGAGAAGAACCAATGATTTAGTTCTAATTTATGTTCATTAGCCCATTTATAAACTTCATCTATACTCATTCCTTCATCTCTTAAATCTGCAAGCTTATCCATCATCAATCCATAACCTGATGACGCACCTAATGAGTCTACAATATAAATTTTTCTTTCTGGATACTTTTCTTCTAACATAGTTTTTGCTACCATAGCTGAGTTTATTACTCCTGAAAGTCCTGAAGATAAACTTACATGAAGAATATCTTTTCCTTCCTTTAAGAACTTCTCAAAATATTCTTCAAACTCCTGAGCATTAACTTGAGATGTTTTTGTATCTGCTCCATTTTCCATAGCCCTATAAAAGTCATCAAAAGATATAGATTTTCCAAGGTCATCAATATATTCTTTTCCATCTATTTCAAAGTGAAAGCAAATATATGATATATTTCTTTTATTAAAATGTTCTTCTGAAAGATCAGCAGTAGAACAACAACTAATTACATATTCATTCATTTAATTATTCCTCCTTATAAAGTAATATATCCTTATAAAATAATACCAACATTAAATACACTAATATTATCTAAATAATACCATAAATTAATACTTTTCATAATATTATTATAACTTATAAATTACTATTATGTCATAATAATTATTAAAAATATAAAAAAATACCATAAACATAAAGTTTATGATACTTATAATCAATGTATAATCTTATGTTCTAAGACCACTTCCCATTGAAGTATTACTGTTTCAATTATAACATAAGAAACTTTATCACTTTATATCCCCAATTACTTAATTATATATTTACAAATTTTAACACTTATCATATAAATAGGCTATCACCTTCATATTAGATTGTCAATGATATATTATAAATAAATTATGATAATTAGAATTCAATAAAATTTATATGGAGTATAAAATATAATTCATCTCTATTAAATATTTTTATATAAAAATAAATCCCACAAACATAAAGTTTGTAGGATTTGTAAGCTTCCAAATATTATCTCTTTGAGAATTGAGGAGCTCTTCTAGCTTTCTTAAGACCGTATTTCTTTCTTTCTTTCATTCTTGGGTCTCTAGTTACGAATCCAGCTTTCTTTAATTCTGACTTTAAGTTTTCATCAGCTTTAATTAAAGCTCTAGTTATTCCGTGTCTTATTGCTCCAGCTTGACCTGTGAATCCACCACCATGAACGTTAACTAAAACGTCGAATCTGTCCTTAGTTGCAGTTAAAACTAATGGTTGATTAACGATCATTCTTAAAGTTTCTAATCCAAAATAGTTTTCGATCTCTCTGTTATTTATAACAACTTTACCATTTCCAGGTACAAGTCTAACTCTTGCTATTGATTTTTTTCTTCTTCCAGTTCCCATGTATTGAACTTTTGCCATTTTTTATTCCTCCTCCCGAGCCTGTATTAGTACTTTAATTCAAGTACTTCTGGTTTTTGAGCATCATGTCCGTGCTCTGCACCTCTGTATACTTTTAGCTTCTTAAGCATTTTTCTTCCTAAAACACCTGATGGAAGCATTCTTCTTACAGCTTCTTCGAAAGCGAATTCAGGTTTCTTAGCTAATACTTCTCTATATGGAGTTTCCTTTAATCCACCTGGATATAAGCTATGCTTTCTCATTAATTTTTGGTCTAACTTCTTACCAGTTAAAACAACTTTTTCAGCATTGATTACGATAACGAAATCTCCGCAGTCAACATTTGGTGTAAATGTTGGCTTATTTTTTCCTCTTAAAATTGAAGCAACTTGGCTAGCAACTCTTCCTAGTGGCTTACCAGCAGCATCAACAACATACCATTTTCTTTCAACTTCTTGCGCCTTAGCGATGTATGATTTCATGTTTTTCCCTCCCTGAACTTACATTTGTGCTTTACTATTTAAGTACTGCTTTTATGTCAAGACCCGGGGCTAGTGGATCTTATATACATAAACAATTCTAACAAACAAACTTATTATAATACACGCACACGGGTGTGTCAACATATTTTATCTTTTAATTTCAATTAATTTAATTAATTTTAATAATAAACTTTTTCTAAGACTAATCCCGTTGCAGGCACGCATATTCCAGCCTTTTCTCTGTCTTTTTCAGCTATTATTTTCTCTATTTCCTTTGGCTTAATCTTATTAGAACCAACCATAATTAATGTTCCTACTATTATTCTAACCATATTATATAAGAAACCATCACCTGTTACATAAATTTTAATTATATCATTATATTCTTCTACATATAATTGAGATATTGTCCTTACTGTTGTTTTTACTGAACTACCACTACTTTTAAATGCTGCAAAATCATGGGTTCCTATAAAATACTTGCAGGCTTCTTTAATAGACTCTATATCTAATTTACGCTTTACATGATATAAATAATATCTATCTATGGCTGAAGGTACATCTCTATTTAATATGGAATAAGAATATGTTTTCCCCTTAGCATTATACCTAGCATGGAATTCTTCATCTACTTCCTCTGATTTTAATATTACAATATCATCAGGTAGCTTATGATTAATTGCTTCTCTATATTTATCTGATGGTATATTGCTATTTGTTTTAAAATTAGCTACAAAGCCTTTAGCATGAACACCAGCATCTGTTCTAGAGCTTCCTATAACTTCTACCTCTTCATTAGTAAGAACTCTTATGGCCTCTTCTATTGTGTTTTGTATAGTACTCCCTATTTTTTGCTTTTGCCATCCTAAATAGTTGGTTCCATCATATTCTATAGTAAGCTTTATATTTCTCATATTACATCACCTTTATTTAATTATTATAAAACGAATCTTATTAGAAAACTTCCTATTAGTAATATTGAAAATACAGCAAATGCTATAGCATCTTTATTTGAAAATTTTAATTCCTTCATTCTTGTTCTTCCAGCTCCACCTCTATATGCCCTAGATTCCATAGCCATAGCTAATTCATCTGCCCTTCTAAAGGAGCTTATAAATAAAGGCACTAATAGTGGTATTAAACTCTTTGCTTTTTGAACTAATCCACCACTTTCAAAATCAGCACCTCTGGCTTTTTGTGCCATCATTATCTTGTCTGTTTCATCCATTAACGTAGGAATAAATCTTAATGCTATTGTCATCATCATAGCAAGTTCATGTGCCATTTCCTTTCCAATTGGTCTAAGTAATCTTTCTATACCATCAGTTAGTTCAATTGGAGATGTTGTTAATGTTAATACTGAAGTTCCCATAATTAAGAAAATAAGTCTTAATGCCATAAATCCAGCCGTTCTAAGACCCTCAGTATATATTTTTATAAAACCTAATTGTAATATTAATGTTTCTGATGTTCCTTTAATCATAAATATATTTAAAACAGCAGTAAAAATAATAAGAAAAAATACAGGCTTTAGTCCTTTATATAAATATTTAGGTGGTAATTTAGCTATATAAACAGTTAAAGCTAAGAAACCTACAATTAGTATATATCCTATAAATTTATCTATTACGAACAGAGAGACAATAAATAAAATAGATAAAATTATTTTAGTTCTAGGATCTAATTTATGAACAAAGGTTTCGCCTGGTATATATTGACCTATAGTTATATCTTTTATCATTTTTTATCACCCTAATTTTTATCTTTCTTTAAAATTCTAAGTAGCTCTTCTTTTCCTTGCTTAATAGTATAAACTTCATCTGAAACATCAAAGCCCTTTGCTTTTAATGCTCTCATAAGGTAAGTTACTTGAGGAACTGCAAGGCCTATACTTTCTAATGTATCAATTTCTTTAAATACCATAGCTGGAGTACCTTCTAAAGCAACCTTTCCACTATTCATAACTATTATTCTTTCAGCTAGTTTCCCTACATCCTCCATACTGTGACTAACTAATATGATAGTCATCTTATAGTCAGTATGTAATTTCTTTATTTGATCTAAAATATCATCTCTTCCCTTTGGATCTAATCCTGCTGTAGGTTCATCTAATATAAGAACCTTTGGCTCCATAGCAATTACACCCGCTATAGCTACTCTTCTTTTTTGTCCTCCACTTAAATCAAATGGGGATTTATTTCTATACGTTTCATAATCTAAACCTACCATCTTCATGGCATTCTTTACTCTTCTAGTTATTTCATCTTGTTCTAGTCCTAAATTCCTAGGTCCATATTCTATATCCTTTTCAATAGTTTCTTCAAATAATTGATATTCTGGATATTGAAAAACTAGCCCTACTTTTTTTCTTATATCAGTAAGTTTAACACCTGGCTTTGTTATATCTTCTCCATCTACTATTATTCTTCCTGATGTTGGTTTAAGTAAGCCATTCATATGTTGAATTAATGTTGATTTTCCTGAACCTGTATGCCCAATAAGTGCAACAAATTCACCATTATTTATTTCTATATTTACATTATCTAAAGCCACTTTTTCAAAAGGAGATTTTGGCATATAAACATGTACTAAATTTTCTATTTTAATTGACATATCGCATTCACCATCTCATCTACATTTAAAATATTTGTATCTATATCTATACCATTATTCTTTAATTCATAACATAATTCCGTAACTTGAGGAACATCTAATCCTATCTTTTTCATCTTTTCCACATTAGAAAATACTTCTCTAGGCTTTCCTTCTAAAATTACTTTGCCCTCATCCATTACAATAATTCTATCTGCCTCAGCAGCTTCATCCATATAATGAGTTATAAGTACTATTGTTATTCCATAATTCTTATTTATTTCTTTTATATTTCTTAAAACTTCTTTTCTTCCTGAGGGATCAAGCATAGCTGTTGGTTCATCAAATATTATGCATTCTGGTTTCATAGCTAAAATTCCAGCTATAGCAATTCTTTGTTTTTGACCTCCAGAAAGTAAGTGTGGTGCATGTCTTCTATATTCATACATTCCAACTTTTTTTAAGCTTTCATCTACTCTTTTTCTAATTTCCTCTGGGGGTACTCCAAGATTCTCTGGTCCAAATGCAACATCTTCTTCAACTATTGTTGCTACTAATTGGTTATCAGGATTTTGAAATACCATTCCAGCTTTAGATCTAATTGTCCATAAATTATTAGGATCTAAGGTATCTAAGCCATCTACTATTACCGTTCCTTCAGAGGGTAATAAAAGAGCATTCATATGCTTTGCAATAGTTGATTTACCAGATCCATTATGACCCAATACAACTAAAAATTCCCCTTTTTCCACTTGAAAGTTAACGCCATTAACAGCATACCTTTCCTCTTCTCCTTCATGAACTCTATATTTAAAAGATACATCATTGCATTTAATCATTGCTTCTTTCATAATATATCCCCTCCTTAAATTGGCTAATTTTCATTAAGTATTATATAAAATCTTAATAAGTGTATATACATTAGCATAAGAATATTATAATATACATTTTTTCAATTACAATTATTTTAATAATAAATTTTTAAGTTCTTATATAATATTTAATTTTTTATATGCAAAAATGGGGACTAAGTTATATCACTTAATCCCCTATATATTATACTAATTCTAGTATAACAACTTCAGCTCCGTCCCCTCTTCTTGGGCCTTTTTTGTACATTCTAGTGTATCCACCATTTCTTTCAGCGTACTTTGGAGCAACATTGTCAAATAGGTTTTGAACTACTTCTTCTTCGTGAACAAAAGCTAAAACTTGTCTTCTAGCGTGAAGGTCACCTCTTTTTGCTAAAGTGATCATCTTTTCAGCTAACTTTCTAGTTTCTTTTGCTCTTGTTTCAGTTGTTTCTATTTTACCATGCTTTAAAAAGCTTGTAACAAGGCTTCTTAACATAGCTCTTCTTTGGTCAGTAGGACGACCTAATTTACGATAACCTGCCATATGGATTTACCTCCTTACTCATCGTTTAGTCTTAATCCTAAGCCTAATTCCTTAAGCTTTCTTTCGACTTCCTC